>OLGD01000033.1_pt1 | contig 228195 bp, 191 predicted proteins | sample 1605311 | NCBI WGS metagenome assembly OLGD01 (sample SAMEA3888917, study PRJEB22519) | human gut metagenome | biome: human gut; feature: human-associated habitat; material: faeces | place: Denmark | collected 2010
TACTGGACAAGACAGGCTATAAAAAAGGCGATAAGACTATTGGCGTGTTATCGCTGAAAGAATTACTATTGACAGCCAAAACACTAGGCATTAACAAATACGGCATGGACAAAAATAAGTCTTTCGGTACTGGTACACTGAATGCTGTAAACTATCTGTTAGGCGTGTGGGGATATCAGCAGAATGGTATTGCGGGGGAAAACTTCATTAAGCGCTTACATACCGAGATTGATAAGAAAATAAAATAGTTTTTGGAGGTATTTATATGAAAAGCTTTATTCCATGGGTTGGCGGTAAGAGCCGCCTTGCAAAGAAAATCATATCAATGTTTCCGGATAATTTTGACAGGTACATTGAAGTATTCGGAGGCGGCGGTTCTGTACTTTTTGCCAAGGACAAACATGCTCCGCTTGAGGTATATAACGATATAAACGGTCAATTAGTAAATTTATTTAGGTGCGCTCGTTTTCACTGCGGAGAATTACAGCGTGAAATATCAGGCTATTTTAATTCAAGAGAAATTTTTGAAGATATAAAGGCGCAGATAAATGTCAGGGGTATGACCGATATCCAAAGAGCAGCAATGTTTTATGTACAAGTTAGGCTGAGTTATGGAGCAAAATGCAGAGCGTATGGTTGTGACAATAAAAACATATCGCCGGAATATTTAACCGAAATTGAAAAACGTTTAAAAACTGGTGCAGGAGTTGTTATTGAAAATAAGGATTTTGAAGATTTGATAAAGGTTTATGACCGTCCGAATGCACTTTTTTATTGCGATCCGCCGTATCGCACCGCCCAAAAATACTATGATGTGCCATTTTCCGATAGTGATCACGAACGCTTAAAGAACTCTTTAAGCAATATTAAAGGACGTTTTATTCTCTCTTACAATGACGATGAATATATACGTGAATTGTACAAGGACTACAATATTACGGCTGTTGAAAGACAGAATAATCTTTCTAGCGGTACATATAAGGAACTTATCATAACAAATTATTGATTTATATTGATAATTCAAAAAAGTGCGGTATAATTAATTTGCTATGATAATTATGCAGAAATACAAAGTTAAGCCCGTCGGGATTTTCCTGACGGGCTTTTTGTTTGTATGTTATTAATTGTTGAAAAATATTTGTGCATTATACCAATGTTTATTTTTTGGAAAAAGTTTTATAATATATAATAAGGGAAAATGTTTGTATAAATTCCATTAATCTTCTATAATAATAGGACGTGAAAAAATGAATAAATTATCTCAAGAAGAAGCAAATGAACTAATAAACGCACTTAAAAGAAAAATAGAAGAAAAGATTTTTTATTTTCCACATGAAAAAGGAAGATTAGAGTTTAACGTATTGTCAGATGATGAAAAAGAATTCGTTGTAAACATACAACGAAAAGGGATTCGCAACGATAGTTGTACATATCAAGGAAGATTAATTAATGGGACTGTCTTAATGAGATTAGACATAAACCCAACTGCCAAACATTTTGATAAAAAAACAGGACAATATATTATCGGACCACATTTACATATTTATTCAGAAGAATACGGTAATGAAGCAATTCCATTTGACGTAAACAATAAAAATTTATATGAGTTATGTTTTGAATTTTTTAAGAAATTTAATGTTGTAGAACTACCAGAAATATATTGTCAAAATGGATTAAAATGATTTAATTTGAAAAAAATAATATGAGGAGGTAAAATATATGGATATTCAAAAAATGATTGATTCTTATGCAAATTGGATTAAAGAACGCATTACATTTGAAAAAGTAAATGAATATTATGAAATTACTACCCCATATCTTGATCGCTTTGATGATTTTCTCCAGATTTATGTTAAGCAATTAAAAGATGGAACGATTTATATGACAGATGATGGTTATATTATAGGTAATTTATTGTCTTGTGGATTGTCATTAAGAAAAAATTCTAATAAATTTAAAATACTTGAGCGAATTGTAAATAATTATGGTTTACAATTAAAAGGAGAAGAAATAACCACTAAAGCTGAATTAAATAATTTTCCTTTAAAGAAACATTTGATGGTTCAAGCCATGCTTTCGGTTGATAATATGTTTGAATTAAGAAAAGAAAATGTAAAAAATCTATTTCTTGAAGATGTAATTGAATATTTTGATAAAAATGATATATTTTATACTCGAGATTTTTCTATTGTGGGTAAAACAGGCAATATATATAGTTATGATTTTCATTTCCAAAGGAGCAAAAATAATTCTAATGAAAGATTTTGCAGGACTATTAATAAGTTAAATAAAACAATTAGAGATTCCACAATATTCAATTGGATTGATACAAAGGAAAAGAGAACTGATAAAAGTGAGTTAATCGTAATATTGAATGATGAAAATCAAATAAATAAAACGGATGAAAATGCATTGAATGAATATGAGATACAAACAATCAAATTTTGTGATATAGGAAAATTTTTATCATGCTTTATATGATAATTCAAGCGGCACGATCACTCCTTGCCGCTTTTTTTCATGTCTTTAAAAGTCACATTTCAAAACTTAAGCCTATCAGGAGAAATCCCGATAGGCTTTTTTGTTTTATTAGGACTTCTTAAATTTTAGAAGTCTTATTTTTTCACTCAGCCCAGATTTGGGCTCAGTAACTTTCTGTCGGATATGCAATAGAAGTAAGGGTCACATTTGAAATGTTACCCTTTAGTACAAGGGTGCGATTTGAAATCATACCCTTATACTAAAATTACGCCATCAACCATACACGAGCGACAAATTGCCCATTCTCCTCAGTAAATTGAGTTTTGCCGTTGTATTTTTCTGCTCTGCTTTTTACGCTTTTAATACCTATACCATGATTTTTAGTATCAGATTTGCTTGTCTTAAGAGCTTTATTTCCAGAAAGAACTGATCCTTTTATTGTATTGGCTATTTCTATTCTATAAGAGTTATTGATGTAGTCTAAATTAATTCTTATATCATAATCATTGCATTCGATATACGCTTCAATTGCATTATCTAACAGATTGGCTATAATAGTACATAAATCAATTATGTCTATGTTTGCTATTTCCTCATTTTTACGGAACGTTTCATCAGCCGCACACGTAAAATTAACATTTTTTATTTTACTTTTGCATTTAGTATATTTTTGTTGTATGATAGCATTTAAATATACATTTTTAATATCTGTATGTAAAATATCTGTTACTTGTAAATCATTGATAATCTGTGAAAAATGTTTTTCTAACTTTGCATAATCATGTTCCTGCAAAAGTGTTGTGGTAGTTAGTGCTACATTTTCCATATCATGTTTTATTTTACTGATCTCCGCTTCCTGTTTTATATAGTTATCTAAATTTGTTTTCATAGCCTGATTTTCAAGTTGGTAAAATTTTATTTCTTCCGCTTTATATCTGTTTTGTGCGGAACGTAACAAACAGTGTAAAACTAATGCATTTATAGCAAGTGCTGTCAAAGAGCTTACGGTGATAACAATAGGTTTAAATTGGTTTATGTTTGTTTGGAAAATATACAGTCCGATTGCAAATGAGATTGCGCTAAGCAATAGCATGGAGAACCACTCAAAGTTATTTAGCCTGAAATCAGCGTGTTTTAAATTACGTTTGTACCATTTATAAAATGCAAAAGTTAATAGAAAATATAATACTTTAGTCAATACTAAAATAACAATTCTGATGAATCCTTGCATATAAATAGTTGTGTGTACCGAACTATTTAAAATGCCGCTGAATATAAGCATAACAGGAATATTAATTAAAAAAATCATATAATTGCTGATGAACGATATATAGCATTTCAGAAACACCGTTCCTTGCAAAAACAGCAATGCGTATATAAAACTAATAAGTATTTGCAGTATGCCGGGGAATGTTTCTGCGATTTTGGGCGGCAAATAATTAACAAGAAAGATACAGTCAATAAACACTGCCAATGTATAAATTATATATTTTAAATATTTATGTCTAGGGTTTTTATAACCCAATACCAAAGTTGTAAAGCCGGTGATTATAATGCACTCTACTAAAGATGCAGCATTTTCAATCAAGCTCCACATATTTATATTTGATTCCTCCTAAGATATAAATATTTATTTAATATGTCATGATATTTTCTGTCACTGTAATTTAATTTTTCTCCGTTTTTCAAGATAACTTTATCTTTAATGGTGTCTATGTATCCAAAATTAACAATTGTATTTCTTAGTATCCGAATAAATCTTTCAAATTTAGAATTGTTAACTATATCTTTTATACTGTTTCGTTCACATAATATTCTATCCGTTAGATGAAAATACGCATAATGATCTCGCACCTGCACATATATGATATCTTTGACTAAAACGTTTAATATTTTGCCATCGTTGTGAATTTCATAACTAAGTTCGTTGTATTTTTGTTCGGCAATTAGTGCGTCAAATGCGGCATATATTTTTTCTTTCCCTGCAATCTTATATATGTATTTATATATTTTAAGATCACAGGCGGAATCTCCGTGACTATTGTTGCTGGAAAGAAACATTAACGTCATATCATTGTTGAATTTTCTAATGTCCTTTGCAGCGTCTATGCCGTTGTAATCTGGCATTTCTATGTCTAGTACTGCAACATCAATTTTATTGTCTGGCGAACAACATTCACTGACAAGATTTTTTGCGTCATAAAATTTAAAAATGGAGCAGCTTAAACCATTTTCCTCAAAGTATCCGTTTACGATTTTCGAAAAAAAATCTACAAAAACAGGCTCGTCGTCACATATAGCAATATTCAAAAAAATCCCTCCTTTATGTCTATTATAGCAGGAGGGAAGAAGTAAGTCCACTGGTATTTTGTGGTATCTAAATTTTGAATAATTGCTAATTTTATAGCGAAATATCCATTATTTTTTAATGCTGTTAGTGCCCTCATAGTGCCCTAACCTAGCTAAAAAGCAAAAACAACGCCGCTTACAATTCCTTGCAAACGGCGTAGCTATGTGGTTTATGCTGGAGCTGTTTAACGGACTTGAACCGTCGACCTCTTCCTTACCAAAGAGCAAACGCACTTTTTACAGCTTTCAATAATCCTTAATAAACAACGTATCTGTGCGGCTTGATGCTAATTTGTTTTCAGTCGCTTTCAATGGTTTATAGCGCACTTTCAGAGTAATGGCGCACTAATGGCGCACTCGCAGCGCACTGACTTGACCTCTTCTCCAATCGGTAAGAGGTCATAAACTATACGGAAATTCCTTATGGTTCAAAAGCAACTAATTTTTACCTCTGGACAGATACATTAAGGGTAGGAGGAAACGTCCCTACCAACAACGATTCCCGAATTTTGGGATTCGCCATTTTTAAATTCTTTTTATTGCCCTAACTCTAAGTTATATCGTCATATACAAAGTGGTTTGAACGTATGACAGAGTATGGATTTACAGAAAATGAAGACTATTTAAGGGTGTCCCAAAAATGTCCTACCCCTGGCGGCGTCCAGAATATTATCAACCATCAGCTTACAATTGACATGGCAAAGGAAATTTGCTCCATACCGAAAGGTTATTTGACACTCCTGCTATTTTAGCAATGTCATCACTGGTTTTACTTTTTTGGTGTGGTGCAGAATTCTGTCCCATACCACTAGTATGTTGATTACCATGAAAGTTCTTTTGACTTTCTCTCTGTCTCTCCTTAGCCTGTGCCGCAAGCATAGGTTTCAGCTTCAAGGCAAGCTCGCTCCGCTGAACCATCCTCAATTTGATGACGGTTTTCATTGGACAATCCAAAATTGAAGCGTCCGAAATTCGGACGGCTCAAAATTTAGCCGACCAATTCAGTCTATCAAAATAGGACAGCGAAAATCTGTGATTTCAGAACAAAGCTAAAATAAGCCGTTTTAAGCCATGTAAATTTTAATAGGGTAATTTCACTATAAAACCATTACAATGGCACTGGCGTTGATTCTGGTAGCCTTGCTGATCATTTCGTGTTAATGTTAAGACTTTATATAAAAAATAGGAGCTGGACTATTATCCTGCTCCTTAATTTTATTTATATATTTGTCCTCGGTTGTCTGCATTAGTAACATCAATCAAAGTAACTGTATTTGATTTAGCAGACATTTCAAAGAGTATTCTAAAATCTCCGACACGTAATCTGTAAAGATTATCTTCACCAATCATTTTCTTTATATCTCCCAAAGTAGGGAGAACGTATATAGCTTTAAAAATTCGTTCTTGTTGTTTTTTATCCTGTTTACGGATAAACTTCATAGCCTTTTTTCTTATGTTATATTCGTAAGTCATTTGGATTGAACCCCAATTCTTTCACAAATTCGTCAAGTGGTATTGATTCTTCATTATCTTCTTGGCTACTTTTAATCATATCTTTGTCCCATTCGTCCGGTTCTTCTTCGGGTATACTTTGAAATTGATTTTCAAAGAGAGTTATAAATGCGTTCAGCTGTTTTTCTGTAAGCTGATTGAATATATAGAACGCTTTTTCTTTAGTACTCATTACTTATCCTCCTTATCGTTTTTCATTGCTTCGTTAATGGCACGGTTAATAAAACCATTTAATGTTTCACCTTGCATAGATGCGTGTGCTTTTATTTCTTCTTTTTTGCCTTTAGGTTTTACAGTTAATTCTATTCTGTCATAGTTATTTTTTACATATTTGTGAACGGCTTTTTGCTGTGCTTTACTTGCAGGAGCCATCTTTACACCCTCTTTCTATACTTATATTATATCACAATTCGCTATTCACGTAAATAGACATTATGCACATATTTACGTAAATATATTTGTGCACAATGTCAATTGATATATTCACGTGAATATGATATAATATAAATACAGTCAAGAGAACGCTACTATTGAATAAAAAGGAGGAATACATTATGTTAAAGGACATCAGAAGAAAGGTTATGCAGATAGCTAACCGTCTTGTCGGACAAGGACAGATAAGAAGAAATGCAATGCTTACAGCATGGAAAATTATTCGTTACAAAGCATTGAGTACTAAGGTTAATGGAACATCATTTGATAACCGTCAGAATGTTCTCCAGCTCCTTTGTAAATACAATCCAGCCGATATAACGGTTAAACTGGTTCGTGACCGTCTGAATGCCTTTGACAGCAACGCTATTGCGGTTACAGTAGCCGTAAAAGGCAAAGTCAGTGCAGTAATAGGCTATTTGCCGAAAGCCGTAGCGTGCGTTATAGCCGCCCTTATGGACAAGGGCATAAATGTTAGTGCCGATACTCTCTCTATCGTTGGAGGATTCGGGGAACTGGAAAGCTATGGGGCGAGGATTTTTGTAAAAATTTAGTTTTGGACAATTTTGTCCAAATTAAAACCAGAGCCGGAATTTGTTCCAGAATGACAATAATCAATTTTTGTCATGATTTAATTTAATTTTGTCATGTTTGGCATTTTATTCGTAGATGGCGTACCTATGGGGTTTATGGGTATTTTGTCATTTCTGTCCTTTTTGTCACGTACCCTTTAAAATAAAAAATCAGAGCAGGCTTATTCCTGCTCTTTTTTCAATTTATTCTGTAAGCATGTTTAAATGTCGTCTGTAACGTCTAGGAATATTGATTCCAACCATATAACCCAACTCATGAAGTACATCAGAAATAATACTGAATCCATCTTTATAAAACTGACCGATTCGCCTTTGCTTATCAGTAATATTCTTGTAATCAGGAGGGCATACAAATGTCCAGTCTGCACCGTCACTGTCAAGAACAATTCTGAAAAATTTATCAATATCAGTATCCTTAAAACCAGTTTTCATTAATAGAATATGATGTTCTACAGCTTCATCAATTTGACTTGTAATAACTGTTTTTCCGTCAAAGGATATTAGTACCAATAACGGTTCATTATCGCTTATAGCTTTGTTTACGTCTGTTTCTGACGGGTATTTTATTATCTTCATTCTTCTTCCTCCACATATTCCATTATATCGCCCGGTTGGCAGTTGAGCAATTTGCAAATTTTTGCAAGGTTCGCAGCGTTTATAATTCTGCCATCTCTAATATTTTGAATAGTTCCTTCGCTTAATAACTTTTCTTTACGAAGACGATTAGTATTATATCCAGCTGCTTTCAGTTCATTTAACACATTCATTTTATATTTAATTGGCATTAAAAGTCCTCCATTCATGTTAACTTTATTTTATCCCATTATTATTATAACATCAATTACACCGAAAGTCAATGTATAAATTACATATAATTTCGGTGTAAATTTTAGCTATATTGCCTATTGATTTACACCTAAATTCGGTGTATAATATATACAGTGAAAGACACAAAACAAACTTTTACAAAACAAACAGGAGGTACAATATGAGTACAAAAGATTTAACCGAAAAGGTAAGAAGTTTAAAGGAGCTGGAAGCGTTGATTACAGAAGCTCAGGCAGAAGCCGAGAGTATCAAGGACGAGTTAAAAGCGGAGATGATTAACCGCAACACTGAGGAAATGATGGTTGATGTATTCAAAATCAGATACAAGACAGTTAAGTCGAACCGCTTTGATACTACTGCATTTAAGAGTACACATAAAGAACTTTACAACCAGTACATCAAGCAGACTGAATCAAGAAGATTTACTGTCGCATAAAAGAAAGAGCCTTACATAACCGCCCTAGGAAAGCATTATGTAAAGCACCAAAACCTACCGGAGCAGGTCATATATTTATTATAGTCCTCCTGCTCCGAAAAGTCAATAGTTTAGACCTGTATTATTATTGTAACAGGAGGAAAATTAAAAATGAATAGTTTAATACTTAGACTTGAAGAAATAAAAATGGAAACAAAGGGTATTTCAGATTTAATAGGAGCGTTATTTTATGCCGGAGAATCCGGAACATCTCTTGATGATTTTTCAGACGGCTTAAATCTTTTATTTGGTATTTCTGTTGACAATAGTAGAAAACTAGACGAAGTATGGCAAGAAATGCATTTGTTAAATAAAAATAATAAAGCCAGTAAAGGCGGTGATGCTGCATGACAGAAAAAGAAAGGCTTATTAATAAAATAATTGAAAAGTTTAAAAGACTTGAAGAAATCAGCATGAAAAAGACTTCGACTGAAAAACGGACGAAGTAGTATATACATATTGGAGCAGGCTTGACGGTCTGCTTTTTTTGCTGCGCGTCCGAAAAACGGACGCACAAATCAACTGTACGAATTTCGTACGGTTGTACGGGGTCTGTGAATTACCGACCCCCACGGCTAGAGAAACACAACAACAACTCCAATTTTGGATTGGTTGAAAAAAACGCCGTCCGAATTTTGTACAGTGTTATTATAACTATTCATTAAGTGTATTTATCTGCTCAGTAACACAATGTAATTTAATGATACTAGTAAGCCGTATAATGCCATAGTAATTAATTTATAGTAAAATTACCCTATAAAATTAAATGCGTCTTATAATGCATTCTGGTAGCCTTAAAATTGATTAGGGGAGCAGGACACTACCCCCTCTATGGAAATTCTCTAGATCTGAATTGTCTAATATCCCCCTCGGTGTACGTCCCCTTAAAAATCGTTATTTTTTAAGGTGGGGGGTCAAGCTGTAGTTTTATGAAGAAGTTTTATATATTTTTCTTCCAGCTCAGTAATATATAAATGCATATCGGGTCTTGTCTGATATTTCTGCATGGCGTTTAAAGTTTTATGCTGCTGATTCTCTCTGTAAAGCTGTTTAAGCGGTTCGGAACGTCTGAGACATCTTAGTCCTTTATGTAGAATCTGACTGATACGCTGACCGCTGATTCCCATTTCTGCACCAATATCTTTCATGCTTTTATCTTCAAAATAATAGCTGTTAATAACACGGTTCTGAGGATATTTCAGACCGTCAACGGCTTCATGGAGTACTCTGTAATCGTCCTCCAGCTCCACTAATTCAACGGCATTAACAGCGTTATCGTCTGCAATCATATCAACTAGAGTATTACTGTCCGGCTCATCTTCTTTCAACGGAGTATCAAGGCTTGTGCAATCGTTAAGCGGCTCATTTTTCTGCTTTTGAGTACGCATGCCTATAAGTTCATTGACAGTATTCTTAAATGGGTAAGACAGATAAGAAGTAAACTTGTTTCCAGTATCAGGCTTGTACCCATCTATGGCTTTCAGAAACGCCATGTAACAGGATTGTTTCAAGTCCCATATATCAACACCGCATTGCTGAAATCGTCCTTGTAACGTACTGTAAACGCTGTCAGACTTCATATACATAATCTTCCGAATACGTTCCCATAGTATGGGTATCAGTTCATCATTATCGCCTTGCTTGATAAAGGCGGCTAACTGTTCGTTTGTCATGGTTCACTTCCTTTCTGAAAATCCAAGATTGGATTGTCCTTTTTCGACCGCTTCACGACCGCTTCACTTACGCCCAAAATTGAGCAAGAGTTAGCAAATACATGTTTCAACCTTGACACTTCTTAGAATTTAACCATAGCATTTCTTAGCATTTTTTCCACTGTTCCTCGACAGTTAAGAATTATCAACCTTAACATTCCTTAATAATTTCTCTTTGTTCGTTACATGGAGCTGGATTCTCTAACTTCCCTCGGGCTTAGTTATGTAATAAACGTTAGCAAAAGTCAGCAACCTTAACTTTTATGAACTGTTCAACGCAAATATTATATGATACATATTACTGTTTCGCATACTAACGTTTTATTACGTTTCTCGGCGTTCACTCGGCGCTCGATTAATATTCCGTATCTTATAGGATAAAAAATTTTACTTCCTTAATGGTTTTGTAAGCTGTTGGTAATTGTGCCAATACCAATAAAATACACTTAAAATACATGCAGCAGATTTTTTATTGTTCTCTGAAAAGTGAACTTCAAAACCGTATCTGTTATGACTGCACCACGATTTTAAAGTATTATGTATGTGTTCTCCGATATTTTCAACCTGTCTGTGTTGATACTTCATTTCCCATTCAGGAACTTTATAAGCCTTTAAAGATTGCCAGTCTGAACAATTTTCTATAAGCAAATTTACAGAGCCAGCAATATTATGTGCCGCTGTCAATTCTTTTTCAAAACGCTCTCTGTCTTTAGTGGTGTTAGTCCAAAGTTCATTAACACAGCCTTTACGTTCAATAATACATGATAATGAAAAATCACGTCCGTCAATGATGAAAGAATAATCCCCGAAGTCAAGTTTTCTGTTTTCGTGCAGTACTTTCATTTCATCAAGAGCCGTTATAATATGTTTGTTTTTCTGTTCCCTTGTGTCGCATAGTATTGTAACTTTCTTCATAAATTGCTGTTTTTCAGTCACGCTTTCACCCCCCAGTATTAAATTTTTAAAACCTTAGCAATTGCTTTGAGGATTTCTTCATGTTGCTGTGAATTCAATCCGATACCTAAAAGGGATTTTTTTATACTTTCATATTTTTGATAATTATTCATTATTGAATCTTCTGTTGGAATTGTTATTATGTCTCTTATAAATTTCATTCGAGCTTCAAAGGTTTTAAATTCTTTTCTTCCATATACAAATTGCGCACCACAATGAGGACAATAATGTTCATCATAGATATTGTAATGATACCAACATTCTGAACACATACATTCAAATTTATTTTTATGATCGTCCCATACTGCCAAAAGTTGTCCTTTTTTCATTAATGCACTTCCTTTCATCTTTTCCATGTTTCACAGCCAATAAATTATTTGGGAATTATGGAGCAAATAACTTATTTATGTGGTTTATTCATATTTCCCAACTTGTTTCTTGGGAAACATGAAAATAAAATATTTATATCATCTTTCCCAAATAAAAAAATAGTAGGGAATTATGTATAAATCCTTTATTTACGTTGTTTATATCATCTTTCCCAAATAAAATATTGGCTAATAAACATGGGAATTATGTATTATATACGTTGTGTCCTTTACTTTCGGGTGGCTGATGTTCTTCCTTAAACTTTTCTTTATCCACATCAGGAGCGAGCCAATAAGTAACTTTGTTCCTTGAATATCCCATTGAAACAGTATCAAGCTGTAAATCTTGCCTTGCTCTATATAACGTGTTTTTACTACAACCAATACCCTCCTGCATTGCCTGAATATCCTCAAGCTTTGCATAGCCTTTTTCGCCTAACAGTTCAAGTAATTCATCTGTGGCTTCATCTTTAGTTACACTAGGTTTGTCTCTTGTACCTTTTTTGACATTCATTATATCGTCAGCTTTAAGAGCTGAAAAACCGTCAAATACAATACCGCCTCTTTGCATATCAATTTCAAATAACATACTCTGCCCATGAGGAGCAAGACTGCTTTTTTCATGACATATAACCTTTAAATTAGGCATATTAGGGTGTTTGCCTAATATCAGCATGCTTCTTGCTATAGCCGGAATATCAATAGAACCTAACGCCCTGTATAACGCTTTGTTCTGCCCCATTTTGCTATTATGCATTATGAAGATTACAGCGCATTTATATTTTTCTGCAAGATGCCCTATGTGTGAAAGTACCGGACGGACTTCATTGGCTCTGTGCATGTCTACCTCTGCGCCTAAATAGGCTTGCAATGGGTCAAATATCATTAATGCAGGTTTAAGATCTTTCATGGCTTGCTCTATTTCTTCATAATTTGATAGTGACAACGGTTCTTGTGTTTCATCTATTACAACAATATTATTAAAGTTAGGTTTCATTGGTTCAAGTCTCGGTTTTATAGTATCGGCTATACCGTCCTCTGCTGTTTGATATATTGCAGTTTTCGGCTCTCTGATTTGGCTTGAATCTTGTCCAAAGAATGGGTTGCCTGTAGATACAGCAGATGTAAGATACAGTGAAAAGAATGTCTTTCCTGTTCCGGGGTCGGCTGTCATAAGGGTTATTTTGCCTAATGGAATATATGGATACCATAGCCATTCAGTTTTTGCAGATTGCACACCTGATAATCTTATGTATTTTGTACTTTTTGGAAGTGTCACACCCCATTCTTCCGCAGACTTTCGGTACGTATCAAGAACAGTATTAGTAACCTCAAATTCCCTAGCCTTATCCATAACTAAACTGAAATTTTCGGTACGCTCCTGCTCGTCCTGCGAACACATAAAGAAGTGGCTTACCATGGATTCACTGCATAAAGTATGTATGTTTTCCGCTGTGATGTTTGACAGGTCTATTTTACTCAATATGTATCACCGCCTTTTTTTCTTTTGTAATTGCAACTATGTACCATTCAACTTTTATTATCTGTAAATATCTATTCATTTCGTTAAATTCCTTTTTACAGTTTAACAGGAATCGGCTGAATACCGCCGACCTTAGTTTCCGGCTCTACAGTACCGATAACAGCACTGTTGAAGTAATCGTTAAGGCTCTGAATATTAACCAGTATCTTAGCATTAGGGGAATTACTCACCCTTACAGCTTTAATTTTTCCCTCCAGAGCAAGAGTCCTTACAAGGTGCTTAGGCAGTCCGAAAAGTTCGGCGGCTTCTTTTACTCCCTCCATTCGGACTATGGGAGAATCAATTATATTATTTAATTTACTGCTTCTTTCAATAAGAATTTGTGACATGCTGTGTTCCTTTCTATTTGCCAAACTCCTAAAATTATGGTACAATAGGAGCTGGCAAGTATTTTTAATGGTTCATGGTATTTGCTTTCAACGTCTTTACTGCGCCAACAGTAAGGGCGTTATTTTTATGTAGTGATTTCATGCTGCACCTCACGCCGTTGCAAGATATGCAATATTTGAAAATAATTCAAGACGAGCTTTGCATATTTGATATATTTCCTTGTAGCCTTTACCCTCTGTCATACCGTTGCGAATACAATTAAGTAGAATATTTTCAATCAGAGATAAATTATTTAGTTGGTTAATAGTTGCATTATCTCTTGATGTGATTCCAGCGGTTTTGTTTGCAAGCTTTGAATAAATCATATATAGCTTATCTGCATTCTTGCTCCCTTGTTTTTCGGCATAATTAACCAGTTGCTTAATAATATCTGTTTCAGCTTTACGGTTAATTTTAGATTGGTAACGTGTTTTTGTCCATTCTTCTGAATGCTTTTCAAGAATAAATTTTCTCATCTGGAAGAATTGTTTTACAAGTTCTGCTTTAAAATTAACAACGATTTCAGTATTTTTCAATAATGTTATAAGAAATGTTGCTTGCGGTTCATTAAGATTAATGATTTCTTCAGGTCTACCGCCTGTACTTTCTGTTGGATATGCAACCAAAAGTCCGAACCCATGAAATATTTGAATATTATTTTGAATTTGCTTTTTAATGTAACGGTGTGATATTCCTGTTCCATCCGCAATTATTTTTGAAGTAGTAAACGCTTCGTCATTCTTCAACAATACTAATTCTTTCATTCTGCCTCCTTTTCTGCGGATATTTTGTTAATAATCTCTTTAATGTTATTAACTTCATTCTCATTAAATGGTTTCCTCAGGCGGCGTGAAAAGTTGCTGTCCTGCATATTCATTGCATAAGCGACCTCCCAGCATTTTAATCCTGCTCCTTTAATCATACTTTTTACTTCTGTACCAGTCATAAAATGACCCCTTTCTATTTTTGATGTTATTATTATACCATTATTTTTAAACTATGTCAACTATATTTTAGTGGTTAATCAATATAGATTAATAAAACTAAAATCGGAATAATTATACTAAATACAGAAAAAATAATACAATTTACAGAAAAATTCCGACATTTTCAAGAAATATTTTTTGATTTGGTTGACAACAACAACAATTTGTGATATTATGAAAATATGAAAAGGAGCTGTTAATTATGGACGAAAAAAATATATTTGCTATAAGAATGAAAGAAGCTAGGCAAAAAGCTGACATATCACAAGCAGAATTATCAAGAAGAACAGGCATAGCACCTGCTACATTATCAAGCTATGAATCAGCGGAAAATCCTAAAAATCCCACTATTGATAAAGTGATACTTATTGCTAAAGCCTTAAATGTCTCTATAGATTGGCTTTGCGGTTTGGAAAATGAAATAAAAGAAGCAAAGGATATTGGATTTGATGAAGTTATGAATGCATTATCATTAATACTTTCTGTTCGAGGTATTGAATATTCTTCTAATGATGATAGCCGTTCGGCTCTATCCTATATTTTAATAAATAGTGGTATAATGAATCGATTTTTATTAGAGTATCAAAGAATTTGCACTTTTGTAAACGATACCGAATATCCCCAGTATTTAAAAGACGGATTAAAAAAAGCTGTATTTGAAAAGTTCAGCCAATACTATATTGAAAATGGAAGTGGATTGATATGCGGAGATGAAGGAAATATATGCGATAATATAGCCAATGGAGTACCATTTTAAAGGAGCGTGATTCAAATGCCCAGCATAACCCCGAGGAAGAATAAAGACGGAGACATTATATCTTACACCATAAGGGTATACCATGGCTATGACAGTCAGGGGAAACGATTAAAGCCTTATACCATGACTTATAAGCCTGCTCCTAATATGACAGCTAAGCAGATTGAAAAGGAATTGCAGAAGATTTCCCTTGACTTTGAGGAACGATGTAAAAAGGGGATTGCCGGAAATGCTGAAAGAATTACCCTTGAAGAATTTTCAAAGATTTATCTTGAATCTAAAGTAAAAACTCTTTCACCTAGCACTTATGAATTTTATGAAAGAGCCATTGAAAATAAAATACTTCCGGCTCTCGGATTTCATAAGGTAAATCAGATTAAGCCGCCGCATATACAAGCTTTCATTAATCAATTGTGTGGATTGTCTAAGCAAAAACGTGATGGGACACAGGATTCTGAAACTATGAAGCCTTCTAGCGTTAGAAGATATTTAACAGTGGTTCAGTCAATATTTAAGTTTGCGGTTAAGCAAAATATAATTGACAGCAGTCCGGCTAAAGCTGAATTACTTGAAATCCCCAGAGTAGTAACGCCAAAAATAGAAATTTTCACTAAACAAGAAGCGGCTGAAATGCTGTCACTTCTGGAGCTGGAGGACTTACAGTTTCAGGTATTTATACAATTAGCCATTATGACAGGCGCACGCCGTGGAGAACTTACCGCCCTTAAATTCAGCGATTTTGATTATGTGAACAATAAAGTTACTATTGAAAGGGCGGCAGTCAAGCTAAAAGGCAAGCCTACTCAGATAAAAGCTCCTAAAGATTATGAAGTCAGAACCGTTGCTGTTAATCCTTACTGCATTGACCTTGTAAGACTTCTAAGATCCGAAAAGGATAAGCAAGCTGAAACTTTCGGTAATCAATGGCGCGAGCATGACTGGCTGTTCACTCAGGATAATGGGGAAATTATGAACCCTCAAACCCCAACAAAGCAATTTTCTAAATTTCTTGAAAGGAATCATTTAAAACACCGAAAGCTGCACAGCTTACGTCATACGTCAGCAACATTGCTTTTATACGGCGGTGTAAATATAAAGCAAGTTCAAGAGCGTTTAGGTCATGGAGACATTACTACTACAAATAAATATCTTCATTACATTTCAGAAGCGGACGAGCAGGCGGCTAATGTTCTTCAGGATATGTTAATCACTCGTAAGGATAAAGCTAATAATGACAATGAGAGAAAAACAGGATAAAATAAAAGGAGCAGGACTACTAAAATTAATAGTTTTCCTGCTCCGATTCTTTTAATATATGACTGTAACTTTCAGCCGCTTTTAATGGTTTTTTATTTTAATAGCGCACTAATGGCGCACTAAAATTCATTTGGATAAAAATCAACGCCGTTCACAATTCCTTGCAAACGGCGTAGCTATGTGGTTTATGCTGGAGCTGTTTAACGGACTTGAACCGTCGACCTCTTCCTTACCAAGGAAGTGCTCTGCCAACTGAGCTAAAACAGCATAAAATTGGTTGGGATAGGTGGATTCGAACCACCGGAATGACGGAGTCAAAGTCCGTTGCCTTACCACTTGGCTATATCCCATTGCAATGACTATAATATTATACCAAAAAAAAATAGAGATTTCAATAGTATAGAAAAAAATTAAAATATTTTTGGTAAAATTGACTGCTTATCGACCTTGAGTTTGTGCATTGTTGCTAAAAATAATTTACAAAAATATTGAAAAATAAAATACAACAATTGACAGTGGCTTAATTTTATGGTATAATTCATATATAGTTTAAAAAATTCGTATTCCTTTTTGGGAGTACGGATTTTTGATTCATAGAGGACGGTATTATTCAAGTAAAAAATCAAATGCGTAATAAACATGTTCATAATCAGAAAGGATTGATTTATAAATATGATAAAGGAAATTTCAAAAAGTATAAGGGAATATAAAAGAACTTCAATTGCCACTCCTGTTTTGGTATCGTTAGAGGTTGTAATAGAGTGTATAATTCCGTTTCTCATTGCTAAGCTTGTAAATGAGATCAAATCAGGCTGTGAATTGAATTTAATAATCAAGTACGGAATAATACTGTTTATAATGGCCGTATTGTCTTTGCTGTTCGGAGCTTTAGCAGGCGCAACGTGCGCAAACGCTTCCTGCGGACTGGCAAAAAATCTCCGCAGGGACATGTTTTACAATATTCAGAAATATTCATTTGAAAATATTGATAAATTTCTGACTTCGTCGTTGGTAACACGTCTTACGACAGACGTTACTAATGTTCAGAACGCTTATATGATGATTATCAGGAGCGCTATCCGTGCTCCGCTTATGATAATTTTTGCACTGGTTATGGCTTTTATAATGGGCGGAAAAATGGCGTGGATATTTCTTTTTGTCGTACCGTTTCTTACAGTCGGACTGTCGGTGATTGTCTATAAAACTATGCCGCTTTTCCGGAAAGTATTCAAGAAGTACGACAATTTAAATAATTCCGTACAGGAAAATATCAAGGGTATGCGTGTAGTGAAGGCTTTTGTAAGAGAGGATTATGAACAGAAGAAATTTGATGCAGCCGCTTCGGACGTCTGTGCTGATTTTACAAAAGCAGAAAGAATTCTTGCATTGAATAATCCGCTTATGCAATTTTGTCTTTATGTAAATATGACCTTTGTATTGTCCTTCGGTTCTTATACTATTATTACGTCTCGTGGAATGGATTTAGACGTAGGTCAGTTTTCCGCGTTATTGACATATGGATTTATGATGCTTGCCAGCCTGATGATGCTGTCCATGATTTTTGTCATGATAACAATGGCCGCTGAATCTGGTAAAAGAATTGCAGAAATCCTTACGGAAAAGAGTACTCTTACCAATCCGGAAAATCCGGTTTATGAGGTTGCGGACGGTTCGGTTTCATTTGAAAACGTGAGCTTTAAATATTCTCTGAAAGCGGAAAGAAGAGCGCTTGCAGATATAAATCTGAAAATTAAGTCAGGGGAAACTATAGGTATTATTGGAGGCACCGGTTCGTCAAAATCGACGCTTATACAGCTTATTTCCCGTCTGTACGACGCTACGGAGGGTACTGTTAAGGTCGGAGGTATAGATGTGCGAAGCTACGATCTGGAAACTCTCAGAAATCAGGTAGCAGTAGTATTACAAAAAAATATTCTGTTTTCCGGTACGGTCAAGGAAAATCTTCGTTGGGGAAATAAAAATGCTTCTGATGAAGAATTAAAGGAAGCCTGCCGACTTGCATGTGCAGATGAATTTATCTCACAGTTTCCCGACGGTTATGATACATATATAGAACAGGGCGGTGCAAATGTATCCGGAGGACAGAAGCAAAGACTTTGTATTGCAAGAGCTTTGCTGAAAAAGCCGAAAATCCTGATATTGGACGATTCTACCAGTGCTGTAGATACAAAAACGGATTCCGGCATCAGAAAAGCCATGAGGGAGTATATTCCTGAAACAACAAAGATAATAATTGCTCAGCGTACTGCTTCGGTTGAAGATGCAGACAGAATTATCGTTATGGACGGCGGAAAAATCAGCGCTGTGGGAACTCATAAAGAACTGCTTGAAAGCAATGCAATATATCGTGAAATTTATACTTCTCAGAACAAGGCAGGTGACAATAATGAAGAATAAAAATGTAAAAAAAGGAGTTATCGGACGGCTGCTTAAAACTATGCATGGCTTTTATCCTGTTATGCTGCCGGTTACGGTTATATGTATTGTGTTCAGTGCGGTAGTCAGCTCTGTTCCGGCAATATTTATGCAGAACATCATTGCAGTCGTAGAAGAAAACTGGCAAAACGGCGATTGGGAGGCAGTAAGCTCAAAAGTTTTTCTTTATGTGGGAATTCTTGTCGTATTCTATATTTTGTCGCTGACGGCAGGCTTTGCGTATAATCAGCTTATGGCAATTATGACTCAGGGTACTCTCAAAAAACTGCGTGAAAAAATGTTCAACGGAATGCAGCGACTGCCTATAAAATATTTTGATACGAACAATCACGGCGACATTATGAGCCGTTATACAAATGATATAGATACTCTCAGGCAGATGATTTCTCAAAGCTTTCCGCAGTTGCTTATTTCTTCAATTTCAGTTATTACAGTTTTATGTCTTATGATCTATTATTGTTTATGGCTGACCTTAGTTGTTTTGACGGGCGTTGTAATTATGTATTTTATTACAAAGAAAATCGGCGGCGGTTCGGCAAAATATTTCTTTCGTCAGCAAACGGCGCTCGGAAAGGTTGAGGGGTTTGCCGAGGAAATAATGAACGGTCAGAAGGTCGTAAAGGTATTCTGTCATGAAGAAGAAAGCAAGGCGGATTTTGACAGGCTTAATGAAAAGCTTTTTTATGAATCCCAAAAGGCTAACAGATATGCAAATATTTTAATGCCGATTCTGAATAATATAGGTAACGTTTTATATGTTATCGTTGCTGTTGCAGGCGGAATACTTCTGGTTTTAGATGTGCCTAATATGAGCGTTTCAGGTATGGCGGTAAGCATTAGTATTATAGTACCGTTTCTTAATATGACCAAGCAGTTTGCCGGAAATATCAATCAGGTTTCCAATCAGGTCAATGCCGTTGTTATGGGAATGGCGGGTACGGAACGTATTTTTAATTTGATGGATGAGCAGCCGGAACAGGATAACGGATACGTTACTTTGGTAAATGCAAAGGAGGAAAACGGAGTTCTTACCGAATGCTCAGAAAGAACCGGATTATGGGCATGGAAGCATCCGCATACTGCCGAAGGAACTGTTACATATACCAAGCTGACCGGAGACGTTCGTTTGTTTGATGTAGATTTTGCATATACAGAGGGGAAAACAGTGCTGAAAAATGTCAGCATTTATGCAAAGCCGGGACAAAAGGTGGCTTTTGTCGGCGCAACAGGCGCAGGAAAGACTACCATCACTAATCTGCTTAATCGTTTTTATGATATTGCCGACGGAAAAATCCGTTACGACGGTATAAATATTAATAAAATTAAAAAGGCTGATCTGCGCCGTTCTCTGGGAATTGTCTTACAGGAAACAAATTTATTTACAGGTACGGTTATGGAAAATATACGCTACGGCAAGCTTGACGCAACGGATGAGGAATGTATTGCCGCCGCAAAACTGGCTGGCGCAGACGATTTTATAACACGTTTGCCTGACGGATATCAGACTTATCTTTCCGGTAACGGAGCTAATCTTTCTCAGGGACAGCGTCAGTTGTTATCTATTGCCCGTGCGGCGGCTGCCGATCCTCCGGTTATGATTCTTGACGAGGCGACCTCGTCTATCGATACCAGAACGGAAGCTATTGTACAGAAGGGTATGGACGCTCTTATGGAGGGAAGAACGGTATTTGTTATCGCTCACCGTCTGTCAACAGTTAAAAATTCTGATGTTATTATAGTACTTGACCACGGAAATATTATAGAACGGGGAAATCATGACGCACTTATTGCTATGAAAGGTCAGTATTATCAGCTTTATACCGGAGCTTTTGAATTGGAGTAAAAAATAACTTGATAAAAATTAAATATTATGGTATAATATTATTTTATAAGAAAGAGGCAAATGTAAAATAAATGAGTATATTAAATGTTGAACATGTAACACATGGTTTCGGCGCAAGACAAATTCTCGATGACGCTTCGTTTCGGCTTCTTAAAGGAGAGCATGTAGGACTTGTAGGCGCTAACGGCGAGGGTAAATCTACTTTTTTGAATATAATTACAGGTAAGCTTATGCCGGATGAGGGAAAGATAGAATGGTGCCGCCATATTACTACCGGCTATCTTGATCAGTACAGTACGCTTGAAAAAGGAAAAACTATATACGACGTTTTAAAAGACGCATTTCGTCATTTAAGCGGACTTGAACAGGAAATGCTGGAGCTTTATGATAAAATGTCAGACTGCACTGAAGAAGAAATGAATGAAATGATGGAATCTGTAGGAGAAATTCAGGATATTTTGGAAACTAATGGGTACTATACTATAGACAGCCGCATTTCCGAATATGCTAACGGTCTGGGACTTGGCGAGATCGGTCTCGACCGTGATGTTTCAGAGCTGTCCGGCGGTCAGCGTGCAAAGGTACTGCTTGCAAAAGTACTTTTGGAAAACCCTATGATTCTGATTCTTGATGAGCCTACTAATTTTCTTGATGAAAATCATATTAACTGGCTGAAGAATTTTCTTCAGAATTATTCAAATGCATTTATATTGGTTTCTCATGATATTCCGTTTTTAAATAGTGTAGTCAATGTTATCTACCATGTTGAAAATGCAGTTTTGACACGTTATACAGGCGATTATGAAAATTTTCAGCGTATGTATGCGCTGAAAAAGCAGCAGCTTGAACAGGCTTATGAAAAACAGCAAAAGGAAATTGCAAACTTACAGGATTTTGTGGCTCGGAACAAAGCGAGAGCCGCTACAGCAAATATGGCGCGTTCACGTCAGAGAAAGCTTGATAAAATGGATGTTATTACTCTGGCAAAGGAAAAAATTAAACCGTCCTTTGATTTTCAATCTGCAAGAACTACCGGGAAGGTAGTAATTGACGCTGAAAATCTTGTTCTCGGATATGGGGAACCCTTGACCAGACCCATGAGTTTTCAGGTAGAACGTAATAAAAAAATTGCAATTAAGGGCGTTAACGGACTTGGAAAGTCGACTCTTTTAAAAACAATGCTTGGAATTATTCCGTCTGTGGAAGGAAGCGTTAAACTTGATCAATTTACTGAAATATGCTATTTCGAGCAAGAGGAAATAGCTTCAGAAAAAACTGCACTTCAGGAAATATGGGACGAATATCCGTCTATGACTAATGCGGAGGTTCGGGCGGCTCTGGCAAGATGCGGTCTTACTACCGAACATATTACTTCACAGGTACGTGTACTTTCAGGCGGTGAAAACGCAAAGGTTAGACTTTGCAAACTTATGTTAAGACCATGTAATCTTTTGGTACTGGACGAACCTACCAATCATCTTGATACAGATGCTAAAGAAGAACTTAAGCGTGCTGTGGCAGCTTACAGAGGTACTGTCGTTCTGGTTAGTCATGAACCGGAATTTTATATGGATATTGTAACGGATGTCTGGAATTTGGAGGAATGGACAACTAAGGTAATTTAACTTTTTATAAAAGTTATTGATTATTTTAAAATAAATTATAATCATTTTTTTATAAAACTCTTCCCATTTTGAGAAAATTATGGTATAATAAATATGATTATGTTATTAGTGGATAACCACTTTTAATTTCAGGAGGTTTTAGCATGAATATTAATGAACTTTACAGCCTTTGGTGTGAAAAAGCAGTTGATGATCCTGATTTAAAGCAGGAGCTTATTTCAGTTGCTGATGATTCCGAGGGTATTAATGATAGATTTTACCGTAATCTTGAGTTCGGAACAGGCGGCTTGAGAGGCGTAATTGGTGCAGGAACTAACAGAATGAATATTTATACTGTAAGAAGAGCTACTCAGGGATTTGCTGATTATATCAATGAAGCCTTTGATAAGCCTAGTGTTGCTATTGCTTATGACAGCCGTATTAAATCTGACGTTTTTGCAAAAGCTGCCGCAGGAGTATTTGCTGCAAACGGTATTCACGTTTACATATACGGCGAGCTTATGCCTACTCCTATGCTCTCGTTTGCGGTCAGAGAACTGAACTGTCAGGCGGGAGTTATGGTAACGGCCAGTCATAATCCGTCAAAATACAATGGATATAAGGCTTATGGAGCAGACGGCTGTCAGCTTAATCTAACGGACGCTGAAACGGTCATTAAAAAAGTTAATGCGCTTGATATGTTCGACGGAGTAAAGCATATCAAATTTGATGACGCTGTTGAATCGGGAATGGTCGAATATATCGGGCAGAGCGTTATTGATAAATTCTATGAAAATGTGCTTGCGCAAGGACTGAATACCAATCTGGTAGCAGACAGCGGTCTGAAGGTTGTTTATACTCCTTTGAACGGAACAGGAAACAAGCCGGTAAGACATATTCTCAATAAAATCGGAATAAAAAATGTTACTGTTGTTCCGGAACAGGAAATGCCCGACGGTAATTTTACAACCTGTCCGTATCCTAATCCGGAGATCAGGGAAGCTTTGGAACTTGGTCTTAAGCTATGCGATGAGGTAAAGCCTGACCTTCTTCTTGCTACAGACCCTGACTGTGACCGTGTGGGAATTGCTGTTCCTGACGAAAACGGCGATTACGTTTTGTTTAGCGGTAATGAGGTCGGAGCTATGCTGCTTGAATATATTTGCAGTGAAAGAACAAGACAGGGTACTATGCCTAAAAATCCGATAACTGTTAAGACAATTGTTACGACAGATATAATTAAGAAAATTGCTGAAAAATACGGCGTTGAATTAATTGAAGTGCTGACAGGATTCAAATTTATCGGCGAGCAGATCGGTATTCTGGAAAAACAAGGGGAAGAGGACAGATTTATATTCGGTTATGAAGAAAGTTATGGCTACCTTGCCGGAAACTATGTAAGAGATAAGGATGCTGTAAATGCTTCAATGTTAATATGCGAAATGGCAGCATTTTACAGAACAAAGGGTATTTCACTTATTCAGGCTCGTGAAAATATGTATAAAACTTACGGAGTTTATTATCATACCCAGCAGAGCTTTACATTTGAGGGTAAAGCAGGTATGGAAAAAATGAATAGTATTATGGAAAATCTTCGTAAAAACTATGTGGCTGAAATAGGCGGTCTGAAAGTTATTCTTTTTGAGGACTATCTTGAAGGTATTTCAAAAAATGTTGAGACAGGTAAAATAACTGAAATCAAACTTCCTAAATCAAACGTTCTTGTGTTCGGACTGACTGATGGCGCTAAGGTTATTATCCGTCCATCAGGTACTGAACCTAAAATCAAGGCTTACTATACTGCTATCGGCGAAACGCAGTCAGATGCTCAAGCGCTTGAAAAGAAGCTTGCAGAAAGTTTTTCAAAGCTTATTAACTGATTTGGAATTTATACCAATTTTATATTAAATATTTTAAAGCAAATCTGCAAAAAGATTTGCTTTAATTTTTAAAAAACAAAACTTGTAAATAAAATTATATAAACCTATTGACAAGTTATGAAATCAGTGCTATAATTATATCAAAAGGAGGAGAAAAAGATGAAGAAAAGTGTTTATAGTCTGGTTTTGATGGACGATGTTGTCAATGCGATTGACGATATGGCGTATCAGATGAATACCAGCCGTTCCAATCTGATAAATCAGATCCTTGCCGAGCATGTTTCTTACATTACTCCTGAGATGAGAATGAAAGATATTTTTGATTGTGTCCGGACTATGATGGATAATCATTTTCAGATTCAGGGACAGGCGTCAGATGCTATGCTTTCAATACGCAGTCCGCTGAGATTTAAGTATAAGCCTACAATCAGATACCGTGTGGAGCTTCTTCGTGAAATGAAAGAAAGTACATTTGGATTTTTGTCTGTTTCTTTCCGTACTCAAAGCGTTCAGCTTATAAACGCTTTGGATTCATTTTTTCAATTGTGGTATGCAATGGAAAATAAATATGTAGGAAAATATTTTGAGAACGGCATAGAATACGAATATTCTGACGGTAAATTTATAAGGCATTTAAAGATTGCGGAAAATGTCAGTCATATTGACAGCGATAAGCTTGGAAAAGCTTTAGGAGAATATATTCGTTTAATGGATTCAGAAATTAAAATTTATTTTGAAAATCTTGACTTTCCGGAATCAGCAGTTATAAAAGTGGAAAAACTTTATAATGAACATTTACCATATATGACAATTATTTAAGGAGGAAAAAATTATGAATGCACAGAAGCTTACTCAAAAATCAATTGAAGCTGTTCAGTCTGCACAGGATATTGCAATTGAATATCAGAATAATGCAATAGAGCCTGAACATCTTATGTATTCGCTTTTGAATCAGGAAAACGGACTGATACCTCAGCTTATGACAAAAATGAATATAGAAAATCAGTCAATCAGCAATTCAGTACTGTCAGTGATTTCTCAGATGCCTAAGGTTTCCGGAAGCGGAAGGCAAAGCGGCACAGTTTATATATCCAATGAAGCTGACAGGATTATGGTAAATGCTGAACAGCAGGCAAAAAATATGAAAGACGAATATGTATCTGTTGAACATATTTTTCTGGCAATTATTGAAAATCCGACTAGTAAGTTAAAAGAAATTTTAAAAGTATTTTCTGTAGATAAGAATAAATTTCTTAAAGTACTTATGGAAGTAAGAGGAAATACTAAGGTTACAAATCAGAATCCTGAGGAAACATATGACGTTCTTGCTAAATACGGTCAGGAACTGGTTGAGCTTGCAAGAAACAATAAGCTTGATCCTGTAATAGGCAGAGACAGTGAGATCAGAAATGTTATCAGAATCCTGTCAAGAAAGACTAAAAACAATCCGGTTTTGATCGGTGAACCGGGTGTTGGTAAAACTGCGATTGCTGAAGGACTTGCATTGAGAATCGTAGCCGGAGACGTTCCGGACAGCTTAAAAGATAGAAAGATTTTCTCTCTTGATTTAGGTTCACTGGTTGCGGGCGCTAAATACAGAGGCGAATTTGAAGAACGTCTAAAAGCAGTACTTTCAGAAATAAAAAAGAGCGAAGGCAGAATAATACTGTTTATTGACGAGCTTCATACTATTGTCGGCGCCGGAAAAACTGACGGTGCTATGGATGCCGGTAATCTTTTAAAACCGATGCTTGCTAGAGGTGAACTGCATTGTATAGGCGCTACTACTTTGAATGAGTATAGACAGTATATTGAGAAAGATGCAGCTCTTGAAAGACGTTTTCAGCCTGTAATGGTAAATGAACCCACAGTTGAGGACACAATTTCCATTTTAAGAGGTTTAAAAGAGCGTTATGAGGTGTTTCATGGTGTTAAGATCCATGATCAGGCGCTGATTGCAGCCGCAACTCTTTCCGACAGATATATAAGCGATAGATTTCTTCCTGATAAGGCAATTGACCTTGTAGATGAAGCCTGCGCTATGATACGAACTGAAATAGATTCAATGCCTACAGAGCTTGATGAAATTTCAAGAAAAATTATTCAGCATGAAATTGAAGAAGCCGCACTGAAAAAAGAAGATGATAAAATTTCAGCGGAACATCTTGCAGAAGTACAAAAGGAACTTGCAGAAATGCGTGAAAAGTTTAACAGTATGAAAGCAAAATGGGAAAATGAAAAAAATGCAATTACTAAGGTACAGAAACTTAGGGAGGATATTGAACAGGTCAATGCAGATATTGCAAAGGCTGAAAGGGAATATAATCTTAACAAGGCTGCTGAATTGAAATATGGCAGACTTCCATCGCTTCAAAAGGAACTTGAAGAGGAAGAGGTTATTGCCGAAAAGGCAAAAAGCGGAGATTCATTGTTAAGAGATAAAGTAACTGATGAAGAGATTGCAAGAATAATTTGTAGATGGACCGGTATTCCAGTATCCAAACTGATGGAAGGGGAGAGAGAAAAACTTCTGAATCTCGAGGGAATACTTCATAACAGAGTTGTGGGACAAAATGAAGCTGTTGAAAAGGTAAGTGAGGCTATTCTGCGTTCAAGGGCAGGCATACAGGATCCTGACAGACCTATTGGTTCGTTCCTGTTTTTAGGTCCTACGGGTGTAGGTAAAACAGAGCTTGCAAAGGCGCTCGCTCAGTCACTTTTTGATGATGAGCATAATATTGTTCGTATTGATATGAGTGAGTATATGGAGAAATTCAGCGTAAGCAGATTGATAGGAGCTCCTCCCGGATACGTAGGATATGAGGAGGGAGGTCAGCTTACTGAGGCAGTAAGAAGGAAACCTTATTCTGTGGTACTTCTTGATGAAATTGAAAAGGCACATCCTGATGTATTCAATATACTTTTACAAGTTTTAGATGATGGACGTATTACAGATTCTCAGGGAAGAACTGTTGATTTTAAAAATACTATCATTATTTTAACTTCAAATCTGGGTTCACCGTATATTCTTGACGGTATTAATGAAAACGGCGAAATCAGTGAGGAGGCAAGAGAAAAAGTCGATGCACTTTTGAAACAGCAATTCAGACCGGAATTTTTAAATCGTCTTGATGAAATTGTTTTCTATAAGCCGTTGACAAAAGGTGAAATTTTCAGTATTATTGATCTTATGATTGGCGATTTGAGAAAGCGTCTTAAGGAAAATCAAATTGATGTTGAGTTTACTGATTCTGCAAAGAACTATATAGTGGAACAGGGTTATGACCCTAACTATGGTGCAAGACCGCTAAGAAGATTTTTACAGCGTAAAGCAGAAACATTGATCGCAAGGAAAATTATTGCAGATGATGTAGCGCCGAATACTACTTTAACAGTAGATTATGACGGTGAAAAACTATTCGTTAAGTAAAATAAAAAGGCTCAGCATATTGCTGAGCCTTTTTATTTATATTATTTATTAATACTTCTCTTAACATAAGTTGTATGAAGTAATTCGTGAGCCTTATGGCTTCCCGGTTCACCGAGATAATTAGCATAAAGTTCCTTAATAACAGGGTTTTCATGTGATTTTCTTATAGTTCTGCTTGCGTCCAGATCATAAAGAACCTTTGCTCTTTCAGCTCTGATATCAGTAAAGTTTCTGATATTTGCAGGCTGTTGTGGCTGACCGCCGCCGTTTACACAGCCGCCCGGACATCCCATGATTTCAATAAACTGATAATCAGCTTCACCATTCTTAACTTTATTAAGAAGTTCTCTTGCATTTGAAAGTCCACTTGCAACTGCAACCTTGACATTCATACCAGCTACATCATATGATGCTTCCTTGATGCCATCAGTACCACGAACGTCATTGAAGTCTACTGAAGGAAGTTCTTCACCTGTAAGTTCTTCAACAGCAGTTCTCAGAGCAGCTTCCATAACGCCGCCTGTAGCTCCGAATATTACGCCTGCACCGGTTGATACACCCAGTGGATCATCAAACTTTTCATCAGGAAGTGCAAGGAACTGAATACCGGCACGTTCAATCATTCTTGCAAGTTCTCTTGTTGTAAGAGCAATATCAACATCCGGATAACCAGCACCGTCTTCATCGTCACGACCGATTTCAAATTTCTTTGCTGTACATGGCATGATACTTACAGAAACTATATCCTTAGGATCAATGCCTTCCTTTTCGGCATAGTAAGATTTAACAATTGCGCCGAACATCTGCTGAGGAGATTTACAGCTTGAAAGGTTTTCTGTCATATCAGGGAAGTAGTGCTCACAGTACTTAACCCAGCCAGGTGAACATGAAGTAATAAGCGGAAGCTTGCCGCCGTTCTTTACTCTATCAAGGAATTCATGTGCTTCTTCCATAATTGTGAGGTCAGCTGAGAAGTTTGTATCAAATACCTTGTCAAATCCGAGTCTTCTTAAAGCAGCTGCCATTTTACCTTCAACATCTGTACCGATCGGCAGACCGAAAGCTTCGCCAAGCGCTGCTCTTACAGCCGGAGCTGCCTGAACAACAACATGTTTTGAAGGATCGGCTATAGCTTCAAATACTTCCTTTGTATTATCCTTTTCGGAAATAGCGCCTACAGGACATACGGCAATACACTGTCCGCATGAAACGCAGCTTGTTTCACCCAGTCCCATTTCAAAAGCACTTTCAATAACTGTATTGAAACCACGCTTATTAGCGCCGATTACGCCGATTCCCTGAACCTTTTCACAGACTGCTGTACAGCGTCTGCAAAGGATACATTTATTGTTATCTCTGTACATATGAGCAGCGGAATTATCAATTTCATATTCATTTTTAACGCCGTCATAAGCGCATTCGTCATCTACGCCCATATCTCTTGCCAGTTTCTGAAGCTCGCAGTTATGACTTCTTACACATGACAGACATTTTCTGTCATGATTTGAAAGTATAAGCTGAAGGGTCTTCTTTCTGGATTCAATAACCTTAGGAGAATTTGTCAGAACTTCCATTCCTTCGCTTACAGGGTAAACACAGGAAGCAACGATTCTGAAACCTCTTCCTTCATTTGCTTCAACTACGCAGATACGACAGGCGCCGATTTCATTGATATCCTTAAGAAAGCAAAGTGTAGGAATATCAATGTTAGCCATATGGGCAGCTTCAAGAATTGTTGTGCCCTTAGGTACAGAAATTTCCATACCGTTAATTTTAAGATTAATATTTTCCATTCTCTATTCCTCCACTATTTTTTGCTTATTGCACCAAATTTACATTTTTCGATACAAGCGCCGCACTTGAGACATTTATCCTTATCAATAACATGAGGAGTCTTAACAGCGCCGCTGATAGCTCCGGCAGGACATACTCTTGAACACAACGTACATCCCTTGCACTTTTCAGGGTCAATTTCAAAGCTTAACAGATGCTTGCAGACGCCGGCAGGACATTTTTTGTCTACAACATGCGCTACATATTCGTCTCTGAAGTAACGGAGTGTGGAAAGAACAGGGTTAGGAGCTGTCTGACCAAGTCCGCAGAGAGAATTCTGTTTTATGTAATAGCAGAGTTCTTCAAGCTTGTCTATATCTTCGAGAGTACCCTGACCTCTTGTGATTTTATCAAGCATTTCGTACATACGTTTTGTGCCGATACGGCAAGGAGTACACTTACCGCATGATTCATCAACGGTAAATTCAAGGAAGAACTTAGCAATATCAACCATACAGTTGTCTTCGTCCATAACGATAAGACCGCCTGAACCCATCATTGAACCAATACTGATAAGGTTGTCGTAATCGATCGGAATATCCATATGTTCAGCAGGAATACAACCGCCGGAAGGTCCGCCAGTCTGAGCAGCCTTGAATTTCTTACCGTTAGGAATACCACCGCCGATTTCTTCAATAACTGTTCTGAGAGTAGTACCCATCGGAACTTCAACAAGACCTGTATTATGGATCTTACCGCCCAGAGCAAATACCTTTGTACCCTTTGATTTTTCAGTACCCATTGACGCAAACCAGTCAGCGCCGTTTAAGATGATCTGAGGAATGTTTGCATAAGTTTCTACGTTGTTAAGGATTGTAGGCTTTTGGAACAGACCTTTTTCAGCAGGGAATGGAGGACGAGGACGTGGTTCGCCTCTGTTGCCTTCAATAGAAGTCATAAGAGCAGTTTCTTCGCCGCATACGAATGCTCCGGCACCAAGTCTCAGACCAATATCAAATGAGAAGTCAGTACCGAAAATATTATTTCCAAGAAGTCCATATTCACGAGCCTGTTTAATTGCAATTTCAAGACGTTCAACAGCGATCGGGTATTCTGCACGAACATAGATATAACCTTGTGTTGCACCGATAGCATAGCCTGCAATTGCCATAGCTTCCAGAACAACGTGCGGATCGCCTTCAAGTACGGAACGATCCATAAATGCACCCGGATCGCCTTCGTCGGCATTACAGCATACATATTTCTGATCGGCGTCCTTAACAATATTTCTTGCAAGCTTCCACTTCATACCTGTAGGGAAACCGCCGCCGCCTCTTCCTCTGAGACCGCTGTCGAGGATTGTCTGGATAACATCGTCAGGAGTCATTTCAGTCAGGACTTTTGCCAAAGCCTGATAGCCGCCTTCTCCGATATATTCGTCTATATTTTCCGGATTAATAACACCGCAGTTTCTGAGAGCAACACGGTGCTGTTTTTTATAGAATGCTGTATCCTGAAGAGACTTGATACCGTTATCTGTTACAGTTTCCTGATATACCAGTCTTGTAACAATACGGCCTTTGAGGAGATGTTCTTCAACGATTTCAGGGATATCTTCAACCTTAACCATTGAATAGAAAGTTCCCTCCGGATAAACTATCATAATAGGACCTAAAGCGCAGAGACCGAAACAACCGGTTTTAACAACCTGAACTTCTTCTTTGAGTCCATTTTTCTCTATTTCTGAAACAAGAGCTTTTTCAATTGCAGCGCTTCCGGAGGAAGTACAACCGGTTCCGCCGCATATTAAAACGTGTGAACGATACATAATTTTATTTCCTTTCAGCTGTGTAATAGCTTTTGACAGCAAATTTTTCGCAAGTTATACAGGATTTATTATCAGATTGTATATTCGGATACAACCTGTCCGCCGATAAGATGCTTTTCAATTACTTCTTTAGCTTTATCAGCATTCATGTTTACATATGTAACTTTGTCTTTTCCTTTTTCGAAAATTTCAACAATAGGTTCCAGCTGACAGTTTCCAATACAGCCGGTTTGTGAAACCATAACTTTTTCGATATTTTTTTCGGCAACTCCGTCTGCAAAAGCTTTAAGAACATCTCTTGCACCGGCAGCGATACCGCATGTACCCATTGCTACCAGAACTTTAGTACTGTCCGGATCTTCTGCCCTCAGTGTAACCTGATTTTTCATTTTATCTTTTATGGCATTTAATTCATCAATCTTCATTTTTTCCTCCTTGAACGGAAATTTTTTTCAGATAATCTGCAAAACATGCAGAATCAGCTTTATATATGTCAAAACACTTCAATTTATTTTCAAGATATTTTTTTTCTTCGTTTATTGTTCCGGTACTAAGAGAAAAATTTTCATAAAATCTATTAGTAAATTTTTCTGAATCACAGTTTACCGATATGCCGTTTATATCAATACAGACATAAAAATATATTTCCGGATTTGAAATAAACGCCGAGTATACAGTAGAAAAAATGTCGCCGACAGGGATACAGTCAATACTGTCAGTACAAAATACCGCCTTAATTTCAGTGCCGTTTTTTTTATCGGATTCAACACTGAAATTTCCCCCCGACAGCTCGGCGGCATACTTAAAAAAAGGAATACCTAAGCCAGCTGCTTTATTTTCTTTAGTTGTGAAAAAAGGATCAAAGCATTTGCGAAGCTGCATTTTTGTCATTCCCGATCCGTTGTCGCATATACGTACTGTTATTTCATTACTGTTTATAGGTTTAATTATATTTATTTCAATTATTGTTGCGAACGCATATAAGGAGTTTTGTAAAATATCAAGAATATGAAGAGCAATTTCAGAGAACATATTTAGTCAGCATATTTTTTAAGGATATCATCTATATCGTCAACTGTCAGACGACCGTAAACATCTTCATTAACAGTCAGAACCGGTGCAAGACCGCAGGCTCCGATACAGCGGCATGCTTCCAGAGAGAATTTACCGTCAGGTGTACATTCACCGCCGGCGATGCCAAGCTTTTCCTGAAGCTTATTGAAAATATCGCCTGAGCCTTTAACATAGCATGCCGTACCAAGACAGACTGATATCTTATATTTTCCCTTTGGATTTAGTGAAAACTGAGAATAGAATGTAGCAACGCCATAAATTTTTTCCAGCGGAATATTTAATTCGTCAGAAATAATTGTTTGTACTTCAATGGGAAGATACCCATAAATATCCTGTGCTTTCTGAAGAATAGGCATTAGAGCACCTTTATCATTTTTCTTTTCGGCAATTACTTTCAATAACTCTTCTTTTTGTTCAGCAGTGCCATTAAAAGAAACAGTATTTTTGGTTTTACTCATTATTAAACCTCCTTGATAATATAAAGTATGCAAAAAAGCACACTCCTTATTAAAATTTTAACATATTTCGATCAGAAAATCCATAGATTATATGACTAATCAAATACTCATAATTTTGTTGATAATTAACAATAACGTTAATTTATTCACAAACATAAAAAATATCTGATAATTGTATTTTATATTGTTAAGTACTTTTATTTTTCTTAAAAATATGCTATAATCATTAAAAACATATGGATCGAGGAAATGTTATGGAAAAAATAAAATTACATTATACTGTAGATGACAGCGATTTCAGCAATATGGGTTTTGTATCAGGTGACGTTCAGGAAAAGCTGAAATCAAAGGGCTTTTCACAGGAAGTAGTACGTAAGGTTTCAACAGCATTGTATCAGGGCGAAATAAATATGCTTATTCATGCCGGCGGTGGCAAAATTGAAATAATTATTGACGATAAATGTATAATAATGATTTTAAAGGATAACGGTCCGGGTATTGAAGATATTGATAAAGCTCTTGAAGACGGTTATTCAACTGCCGACGAGCATGCCCGTTCTTTGGGATTCGGCGAAGGTATGGGATTCAGCAGTATGCAGAAATACAGTGATGAAATGCACATTTATTCTGAAGCCGGTATAGGAACTACATTGATAATGAAGGTATTTGTAAATGAAAATAAGTGATTTAATTAATAATAGAGCTTTTAAAATATATTTCTATAACGGGACAAACAGTATTATCAATAATATTGTATGCTCGGATCTTCATAGCTATGCCTTAAATAAATTAAATAATAATGATATATGGATTACAGTTATAGCTCATATGAATACTTTAGCGGTAGCTAAGCTTAAAAATATTGCCTGTATAATATTGGCAGATGGAATTAAACCTCCTCAGGATATTCTAAAAGCGGCTCAGGAACACAAAATTACAATTTTTTTAAGCCAGTATCCTGTTTATGAAACAGCCATAACGGTAAATAATATAATGAACGATAAATCAGTCAGGGAGGGGGAGTGATGAAAATTAGATATGGTTTATTGGCATTTGAATTTATAATACTTGCATTTTTTGCTTTGCCGGTATTGTCAAAGATATTTAATCCCGGAAATGCTTTTGGTATGCTTATATGTATTATTTTAATTTTGATAACGATTTTCTGGGAAAAATTCAGATTATTCTGTATGGAATTATGGAAGCATACGGGAGGAAAAATCATAATAATTTCAATTTCTGCCGTTATAATTGCCGGACTTATATATGTTTTAGTTCTTACCGGATTAATGATTCATGCAAAGGAAAGAGCCCCTGACAAGGCGGACGCAGTTGTAGTACTTGGATGTAAGGTAAACGGAGAAAATCCCAGTAAAATGTTGAAAAGACGTCTTGATGCAGCCAAAATTTTTCTGTCGGAAAATGAAGATGTAATCTGTATTGTATCAGGCGGAAAGGGTGATGATGAAAAAATATCTGAAGCTCAGGCAATGAAAAATTATCTTGTGGAAAATGGTATTGAGCCTGACCGTATAATTATGGAGGACAAGTCTGTTAATACCTATGAGAATCTGGAAAATTCTTGCAGGATACTTGAAGAAATAGGCATAGGTAAAAATATTGCAATTGTAACAGACGGATTTCATCAATATAGAGCCGGTTTTATTGCTAAAAAACTAGGATATGAACCGTCGGCAATAAATGCGGTGACAGATTTTTATAATCTTACTTTGACGCCGACTTATTATGTCAGGGAATGGATGGCTGTCACTAATGAATATTTAAAGGAATTGAAGTAAAAATTATTATCAGTTTCTAGTGAAATTGGGAAAACCCGTATCATAAAATGATACGGGTTTTTATGTTAATCGGTACTGTCTGTAAGCGTTGATATAAGTGTATTGTACAGGGAGTCATTACGCTGATCTGGAGGCGACAGGGGAGAATTAGTGTATAAACCGAAACTATTTTCATGGTAGGTGTGGTAATTAAAATTTATGCCGTATTGAAAACAAATATCAATTACATCTGATACCCATTGTTCACCGCCTCTGTTCTCTGAAAAGCAATTTATACCTGCACCGAATTCACCGCAGTAAACCGGAACATTGTTATCAATTGAAAACTGAATATTATTAATAAGACTTGTTTCTATATAATTTTTGTCAAGAACATAGGCAGAATCAGAACTCCATACGTCTACACGTGGTCTTACAACAGCGTCCTTTTCAGCATTTACAACTTTAAAATATCCGCTTGCTTTATATTTATGTCCCTGAACTGCTGATATATTGCTTTTTCCGAAATTAGCGTCGTCAGTAGTTCCGTATATGCAGATAGAAGTGTTATCGTCATACCCAATAGAAGTGCTCAGGTATCCGTTTCCGGAGCTGTTATTTGACCAGAAGTAGAATAAATTACTTTTGTTAAAATCGTCATAATAAACTGTTTTTATAAATTGACCGTTTTCATCATATTCGTCAATTTTTAAATTATCCGCATATGCAACACCGTTTTTACCGAGATTCTGCGCTTGAAAAACCAGACTCAGAATCTTATAATTATCATTGTTTATATTCATAAACGAGCTTTCTAGATACTGCCATTCTCCGTCGGACAGATCTGCCGAATCACCGTTAAAAGTAGCGTTCTCCCATTTGGAATCATAGGACATCGCCAGATTTTCATCAGGATATGAATAGTCATAGCCTCCTGTACCTGCCCAGTCAAATCCCTGATGAGTATAAATATGCGGTTCATAGTAATGAAATTCATAAACGATATTATCGCCGTTTACCCGTACGTAATTATTTTCATCATTAAAATTGGCCCATTGAGATTGTCCGGTTTCAGTATCTTTTGCAGCGCAGAGCCTTTCGACAAATATAAGATGATTTTCATCTTCTGATCTTATACCGTCTGTAATTTGCTGAGCGAGCTTCTGCCATTGAGTAAGACAGTCTTCAGCAGTGGTGACGATAGGTACTACCGGTTCATTTACAATACCATATCCGAGGACTGACGGTTCGTTACTGTATCTTCTGGCTATTTCTGTCCATAGGGCAATAAGACGCTTCTGATTTTCTTCATTAGTCCATAGAGCCTCGCCGTTTCCCTGGGATTGGTAACCTCCCTGAGGATAATGCATATTGAACAGCAGTCTTATACCGTATTTTTTTGCCTGACTTATATTCTTATCAAGCCATTCAAATCCTTTTTCATTGTATGTATACGGGTTGCTGTCAGATTCAAATAATCCATAATTAATATAGAATCTAACGGAATTAAATCCCATATCGGCAAGTTCTTTATAGCTTTCTTCAGTGTGATGGAGGTTTTCAGGCGGATATGAAGGATTGCTCCATACATTATTTCCGAAAGCCATTCCTTTGATCATGTATTGTTTTCCGGTTTCATCGACAAGAAGATTACCGTCTGCTTTTATAAATCCGGTATATCCGTCGGAGCTGATCAACATTCTTTTTAGTTTAATAAGGTCGAATATATTAACGTTTCCGTCATTGTTTATATCTGCATTTCCGCTGAAAGTGCATTCATTGTTAATCAGAAAATCAGATAAAATTTTTACATCATCAATGTCAACTGTCATATCGGAATTTAGATCGCCGTTAATTGTGTTATCATTAAACGCTCCATGTGCGTGTATAGCAAAACAGCTTACAAGAACGGCAGCCGCAGCTAATGACCTGAATATTTTCATTATTTTCATATTATCAGCCTCCTTTATGAAATTTTAACATAAAATAAAGCATAAGTCAATAAATTTTGAGCAATAAAGCAAAATTCCGCAGAAAATAATTTTACTGCGGAATTTTGGGATTTAATTTATTCGCCCAGTCTTATCATTTCATTAATACAAACCTTGGCTTTTTCAATTTCTTCCATATCCATTTTGATTTCAAACGCTTTGCCGTTGTCCAGATTCTGCAAGGTTTTATAAACGTCCATAAGAGTAGTAAGCTTCATGTTAGGACATAAAATTTTCTTTGAAAGATTGTAAAATTCTTTATCCGGACATTTATACTGGAGATGTTCGGTAATACTTATTTCCGTACCGATAATAAATTCCTTATGGTCTGATTCCATTGCATATTTCATTATACCGGATGTTGAACCTATGTAGTCGGCGGCGTCGGTAACCTCCGGACGGCATTCCGGATGAACAAGCACCAAAGCTTCCGGATGTTTTTCTTTTACGCTTTTAAGGTCTTGCAATGTAACGGATGCGTGTACGGGACAACCGCCCTGCAAAAGTTTTATATCCTTGTCAGGAAGCTGTTTTTGTACATAGCTGCCCAGATTACAGTCAGGTATAAATAAGATTTTGTTGTTTTTGATTCTATCTACAATTTTTACGGCTGTAGCAGATGTGACGCATACATCGCAGACTGTTTTTAATGCTGCGGTGGTATTTATGTATGCAACTACAGTACGGTCGGGTTCTTTTTCTTTTAACTGAGAGATTATAAAAGGGTCCATCTGTTCCGCCATGGGACAGCCTGCTTCTGAATTTGCAAGAAAAACTCTTTTATCGGGGGAAAGCATTTTAACGGTTTCCGCCATAAAGTGTACTCCGCACATGATAAAAGAATCGCAGTCATACTTTGCAGCTGCCGTACTTAAAGCATATGAATCACCTGTTTCATCGGCAATTTCAACAATTTCTTTTGCCTGGTATGAATGCGCAAGTATTACGGCATTTTTTTCTTTTTTTAATTTTAGGATTTCTTCCTGTATATTTTTTATCATAATACCCTCCGGAATAATTATTGTTTATTAAAATCTTCAGGATCTGAAGATTGTTTTTCACTGTTGCTGTCGGTTTTTGATTTTTTATTATTCAATAAGATTTTTTTACTTTTTTTATAAAGTTTAATAAATCTTGAAGGTGACTTTTTACTGCTTTTCTGTTCATCTTCGCATTTATAATATGCCGTTGAAACAGGTAATTTTTTTCTTTCCAGTTTAGTATTTACCCATTCTCTTATTATATTGTAAAATACCGCAAAAATAGGGATAAATACAATCATTCCAATAAGACCGAAAAGTCCTCCGCCTACAAAAATAGCAAAAATAATCCAGAAAGACGATAATCCAAGTGAATTTCCTATAATTTTAGGTCCTAGTATATTTCCGTCAAATTGCTGAAGAAGTAATATAAAAATAATGAAAATAATTGTTTTTTCCGGAGTAGTCAGAAGAATGAGGAGTCCGCACGGAACAGCTCCTATGATTGGCCCGAAAAACGGAATCATATTTGTTATACCTATAACGACGCTCAGAAGTACCGCATAATTTTTAAGTCCCATAAATTGGAGACCAATAAATGTAAGTATACCGATAATAAAGGAATCAAGCGCTTTTCCGGTAAGAAAATGACTGAATGTATGGTTAGTTTGCGATGCAATTTTCAGTACAGTATTTCTGGGCCTTTCCGGAAGGATTGCGTATACGATTTTTTTAGCTTGTGCAATAAAGGTTTCTTTGTTGTAAAGAAGATAAATTGAGACAATAAGTCCTAAAAGGCAGTCCTTTAAACCGATTATAAAGGACCATGCGCTTCCTGTAACATTTGCAATAATACCGTCCTTTGCGATTAAGCTGTCAAGCATTGGTTCAAATTTTTTCACATAATCAAGAATAACATGCTGGATATTATTGAATTCACTGTTAAGAAAATCGTTGATTTTCGGATTCTTTTCAAGAATGGAGCTTATTTTATTAGTAAGAAAATTTTGAAGATTATTAAAATATGCAGGCAGACTTTGTATAAAATCTTCCAGAGTGTTTAATATTTCAGGAACGATAGAGCATACAATAGCGATAATAATGCCCAGCATTAATATAAGTGAAATTCCTATAGAAACAGTTCGGCTTATAGATCTGCACTTTTTTGTCCTGCGGAATAGCTTTTTTAAATGCTTATCACATAATATAACAAACGGATTTAAAATATATGCAAAAACTATTCCCCAGATTATCGGAGAGAGTACTTTAATTATTTTATGAATATAGTAAAGAAAAGTATTATATTTAAAAACTAAAGCTACCAGAAAAAGACATGCAGCAAAAACAAGTATACAGTATACCGCAACGGTATTGCTTTTAGTATTAAATTTAATTTTCATAGAAATCTCCATTTTCTCACAAACTTATAATTTAATTATACATCATTTTCTGAAAAAATGGAATACTTTTTTATAATGTTTTTTGTATAATTAGAAGAAAGATGTAATAAATATAATAATTATCATTACAGGTGCAAAGAATTTAATAAGAAATGTTAAGGTTTTTTTAAAATATACTTTATATAATCCGCCTGACGATAATTCTTCAAACATATTTTTGGTTTTCCAGATATACCCGACAAGTATGCAGATACATAATCCTCCTATAGGCATGATAATTTTATCGGACAATATCATCAGCATATCGAATATTGAATGACCGAAAAATCTGATCTTGTTAAAAATTCCAAAGGAAAGCGAAGCGGCAGTCCCTAGCAATATAAATCCTATACCGGGAATTATACACGCTTTTTTTCTTGACCATTTCATATTATCAATAAAGTATGATGCTATAACTTCAATTAATGAAATTGCCGATGTAACTGCGGCAAAAAATACCAGCAGAAAAAAAATAACAGCAAGATATTTACCGTACTTCATATGGTCAAAAACGTAAGGAAGAGTATTGAAAAGCAGTCCTGAACCGGCTGTGGGTTCGAGGTTAAAGGCGAAAACGGCAGGAAGAATTGCAGTACATGCCAGCAAAGCTATGATCAGATCAAAAACAGGAATATATAAGGAATTTTTTTGTATATTTGAACTGCGGCTTAAATAGCTGCCGTAGGTGATAAGCGTACCCATTCCCAGACTCAGACTGAAAAAAACCTGTCCCATTGCGTTAAGCAATATAGAAAATATATCGGAAAAAGAACTTACCGCTGACAGATCGGGAATAATGAAAAATTTTAAACCGTTTAATGCGTTTGGCAATTTTATTACATTGATTGCAATTATTATAATAAATACTGCAAGCATAGGAAGAAAAATTTTGCTTATTTTTTCAATCCCTCCGGAAATTCCTTTCATTACAATTATAATACATATAATTGCAAAAGTAATATGCCATAAAATTGGTTCGTAAATAGATTCGGTAAAATTTTTAAAATATTCAGAAGGGTTATCTATTGATGAAGATATAATATATTTAAACAAATATTTTAAAACCCATCCGCCTATAACGCTGTAGTAGCAGAGTATTATGAAAGCTCCCAGCACGCCTAATCCGCCTACGAATCCCCATCCGTTTTTTATTTTATTGCATGCGCCGATAGGATTCAAACGTGTGTTTCTTCCTATAGCCATTTCTGACATAAGTATAGGAGCGCCAAGTAATACTAAAAGGATCACATATGCTATAATAAAAATACCTCCGCCGTTCATTCCTACAACATAAGGAAACTTCCACAGGTTTCCTAATCCTACTGCCGAACCGGCCGCAGCCATAAGAAAACCGAAGTTTGATGACCACTGATCGCGTTTTTTCATAATAATTTTATTTACTCCATTCATTAACGTTATACTTTCTGCATTATTTTATGCAGTTATTGTAAAGTTATTAATTTAATTTTTAATTTGATATAATCTCTTTTCTTTATTTGAAAAATGTGATATAATAAACGTAAAGATTTTTTAAATTTATTTTATAGGGAGAGAAATCATGTCATCGCTATCATTTTACGAATTGAAAAGAAAAGCTTTAAAAAAATATTTCGGAAGAATGAATGAAAAACAGAAAGAAGCAGTATTTGCAGTAAACGGTCCGGTTCTTGTTCTTGCAGGAGCCGGAAGCGGAAAAACAACGGTTATTGTAAATCGTATTGCAAATATGATCAATTTTGGAGACGCTTATTATGACGACTCTTATCAGGGCAGTGCAGAGGACTGCCGCTTCCTTGAAAACTATATAAACGGCAGAGACGCCGATCTGGAACAGCTTAGGGAAACTATTGCAGTACGTCCTATAAAGCCATGGAATATACTTGCCATTACTTTTACAAACAAGGCTGCGGGCGAGCTTAAAGAAAGGCTTCGTACCCTTCTGGGAGAGGACGGAGATAATATCAATGCGGCAACATTTCATTCCGCATGCGTTAGAATATTAAGACGTGAAATTGATAAGCTAGGATATCAGAGCAGTTTTACGATATATGATTCTGATGACAGTCAACGAGTTGTCAAGGCATGTATGAATGAACTTGGAGTATCCGAAAAACAGTTTCCGCCAAGATCTGTTTTGTCTGAAATAGGCTTTGCGAAGGACAGGCTTATGGAGCCTGAAGATATGGCTGAGGACGCTGCAAATGATTACAGAAGGACAGTTATTGCAAAAATATACCGTGAATATCAGAAAAAATTATTTGCTTCAAATGCTGTGGATTTTGACGATATTATAAAGCTTACAGTAAAAATACTAAATGATTTTCCCGAAACTCTGGAATATTATCAGAACCGCTACAAGTATATTATGGTGGACGAGTATCAGGATACAAATCAGGCGCAGTTCAGACTGGTAAGTCTTTTATCTTCAAAGCATAATAATTTATGCGTTGTAGGCGACGACGATCAGAGTATTTATAAATTCAGAGGAGCTACGATAGAAAATATTTTAAGCTTTGAAAAACAGTTTGCCGGCAGCCGAGTAATAAGACTTGAACAGAATTACCGTTCGACTCAGACTATTCTTGACGCTGCCAATTCAGTTATTAAGAATAATTCCTCAAGAAAACCAAAAGAATTATGGACGGACAGCGGTCAGGGAGATAAAATAATATGGTATAAGGCTCAGGATGAGCGTGATGAAGCTTCGTTCGTAGCTTCGAAGGTTATGGAGTATGTTAAAAACGGCGGCAGATTCGGAGATAACGCCGTACTTTATAGAATGAATGCCCAGTCTAATCTCATTGAACAGGCATTTGTAAAAAGCGGAGTTCCTTATCGTGTGTTCGGCGGTATGAGATTTTACGACCGTAAGGAGATAAAGGATATTACTTCTTATATGGCAGTAATAAATAATAATAATGATTCCCTGAGAATGAGAAGAATTATAAATGAACCTAAAAGGGGTATAGGTGACAGTACACTTGCCCTTCTTGACGATATTACCGGAGATTTGGGTCTGACGCCTCTTGAAGTAATGAGGAATGCCGACGAATATCCTATGCTTGCCAAAAAATCTGCGGCTTTAAAGAAAACTGCGGCTATATTTGATTATCTTGCTGAATTTGCGGACGAAAATCCTTTGGACAAATTTTTTGATGAACTCCTGAAAAAAACAGGTTATCTGGAATATATGAAAAGTCTGGGAGACGAAGGCATCACAAGACTTGAAAATATCAACGAACTTAAATCTACTATTATTTCATATATGGAAGATGCAGAAGAACCTTCGCTTAACGGATTTCTTGAAGAAATCGCTCTTTATACCGATATTGATAAAATGGATGCTGATGCGGACGCCGTTGTTATGATGACTGTTCATTCAGCAAAAGGACTGGAATTTACAAATGTTTTTGCAGTGGGAATGGAAGATGGGATTTTCCCTAGCGGAAGATGCTTTGACAGTGAAGAAGAGCTTGAAGAAGAAAGACGTCTTGCATATGTTGCAATTACAAGAGCAAAAGAGCGTCTGTTTTTAAGCAGCGCTTCTCAGAGAATGCTTTTCGGAACAACACAGCGTAATTTCACATCAAGATTTATAAAAGAAATTGATAAAAATCTTATTGAAAAGAAAGATAATACTATTGTCGGCAAATCGGACAAGCCTCCTGTACAGGCGGTTAAGTCAATGAGCTTACAGCAGCAGCTTGCAAAAAATAAAAGTAAGTCTGTTCCTTCGGCTTCGGCAGCTTTATATTCTGCCGGAGAAAGAGTAAAACATAATATTTTCGGAGAGGGGACTATACTTAGTGTGAAGCAAATGGCAAGCGATGCTATGCTTGAAATTGCATTTGAAAAAGTGGGTACTAAAAAAATTATGGCAACATTTGCAAAATTACAGAAAATATAAAATAGCAAAAATTATACCCTCCGGAAAATTATCCGGAGGGTATTTGTTAATGCTCAGGAATTAGCATCCACAGCCGCAGTTATCATTGCAGCCGCAACCGTTGTTGTTGAAATTACCATTGTTACCGCAGCAGCAGAACAAAAGAATTAAAATAATGATCCACCAGCAACTACCATTTCCTGAAAAACCGCATCCACAACCCATAATTAGCAACTCCTTTAATAAATAAAATGTATTGAAGCGGAAACTTTATTGTTTGAATCCGTTTCATAGTACATAATATGTTATAGTGAAAAATGTGTTACAGTTTTATCGGAAGAAATTAAAATTAATTATTTGAATTACATCGACATATATCGCATTGATTTCGTGGCATACTTATTAATGGATTAATATGAAAGGTGAGTGGACTGATGAATAATAATTTTGAGATGTTTACAAGAAGAGCAGTAAATTCTATTGAAACGGCAATCGAAGCGGCGTCTCAGATGGGGCATACTTATGTTGGTACAGAGCACATTATATTGGGATTTGTTCAGGAGGGCGGAAATATTGCGGCTTCTGTACTGAAATCAAATAATATAACGCTTAATGATATATACGATCAAATGGTATTGTTTATCGGCAAAGGTGAAAAAACACATCTGACATATGACAATTTTACTCCTGCATTGAGAAGAATATTTAACAGTGCAGCAGCTGCTGCGGAATCGTCGGGTACGAAGCTTGTAGGTACTGAGCATATTTTCATGTCGCTCTTAAAGGAACCCGGCTGCGGAGCAATGAGTTTTCTTAGGGCAATGGGAGCAAATCCGGCAAAGCTTTATAATGACTGTGCAGGCGCATATACAGGGGAGATACCGGCAGAGGTTTTAAAATACAGTCAGCCGGACAGAAAACAAATTCCCACACTTTATAAATACGGAAAAAGTCTTACAGAGGAAGCTCTTGAAAGAAAACATGATCCTCTTATAGGACGGGAAAAGGAAATTGAAAGGGTTTTACAGATTTTAGCAAGACGCAATAAAAATAATCCATGTCTTATTGGTGAAGCCGGAGTAGGTAAAACAGCTATAGTAGAGGGATTAGCACAAATTTTTGTAAGCGGAAAGGTACCTGATGAGCTTAAAAATAAAAATATTTTTTCATTAGATCTTACCGCAATGCTTGCCGGAGCAAAATACAGAGGAGATTTTGAGGAGAGAATAAAAACATGTATTGAAGAAGTAATAAATGTTGGTAATGTAATACTATTTATAGATGAAATTCATTCTATTGTAGGCGCCGGTGCGGCAGAGGGAGCAATTGATGCGGCTAATATTATTAAACCTCAGCTTGCAAGGGGAGAGATACAGATAATCGGCGCTACAACTATAGAAGAATACAGAAAAAATATTGAAAAGGATTCTGCTCTTGAAAGAAGATTTCAACCGGTACTGATAAGCGAACCTGATGAAGATCAGACATTTAATATATTAAAAGGTCTGCGTGAACAATATGAAAATTATCATAATGTAATAATAAGTGATGAGGTTATAAAATCTGCTGTGAATCTGTCTGTTAGATATATAAATGACAGATTTTTGCCTGATAAAGCAATCGATATTATTGATGAGGCGGCGTCAAAGGCTAAAATACGCGGAGCAAGGAAGGAATCATCAAGAGAAAAAAATGATGTCTTACAAATGACAGATGAATTTATTACATTAGAAAGTATTGAAAAGGCATTTAAAAAGAAATCAAAAAATTCCGTATTGCGTCCGGTAAAAATTACAGTTGACGATACGGCAGGCGTAGTTTCAGAATGGACGGGGATACCTGTAAAGAGTATTTCAAAGGATGAAGAAAGCAAATTATTAAATCTGGAAAGTAATCTGCGAAAAAGAGTTATCGGACAGGAAAAGGCGGTTTCTGCTATTGCCAAAGCAATAAGACGAAGCAGGACAGGTTTAAAAGAACCGAATAAGCCTATAGGTTCTTTTATTTTTATGGGTCCTACAGGGGTAGGTAAAACAGAACTTTCAAAAGCGGCGGCAGAATTTATTTTTGACAGTGAAAGAAATCTTATTAAAATTGATATGTCCGAATATATGGAAAAGCATTCTGTTTCAAAGCTTATAGGAGCGCCTCCGGGATATGCGGGATTTGATGAAAGCGGTACTCTTACCGATAAAATCAGACGTAAGCCTTACTGTGTTCTTTTATTTGATGAAATTGAAAAAGCGCATCCTGAAGTATTGAATATTCTTTTGCAGATTCTTGAAGACGGAGTTCTGACAGATTCTAAAGGCAGGAAAACTGATTTTAAAAATACACTTGTAATTCTTACTTCCAATATAGGTTCTGAATTAATGTCTGAAAGCGTCAGACTGGGATTCGGAGAAAATAATGATTCTGATGTCAACAGTAAGGTTAAATCTGAATTGAAAAGGCAGTTAAAGCCTGAATTAATTAACAGACTTGATGAAATAGTGATATTCAAACCTTTGGAGAAAGGCGATCTTAATGCAATTACCGTAAAGATGCTGAATGAATTAAAAGAAAGAGCTGAAAAAATAGGTATAAAGCTGAATTTTGACAGTAATGTTCCTGATGAACTTATTAATGAAAGTGAAGTAAAAAAATATGGTGCAAGGTATATTAAACGTTCTGTTTCAGAAAAAATTGAAAATCTTATTTCTCAGCAGCTTCTGGAGGGTCATATAAATAAAGGTGAAGAAATTGAAGTTATTTATGACGAGGGAGAATTTAAGCTTGCAAGTCCGCTTGTATATAATACTAACCCTTCGTGACTTAATTGGTATAAAATAACAAAACTCCTGCGAATATTGTATGAAATCGCTAACGGAGAATTTAATATTATGTACTGCCCACAGGCTTTGGTCTGTGGGTTTCTTTTTTTAACGGGTATTAAACCTGAAAAGTATAAAAATATAGGACATTTTTTCGAGCAGTAAAAAAAGACGGTTAATTCCGTCTCAATTATTTCTCTGAATAAAAAAACTTTACATAATTTTTTTCTGACTATTTTATTTATCTTTCCTGATAGTCATATAAGTTATAAATCTCATAAATATAATAAAAGATTTCGCAAAAGAACATAATTTGCGAAAATTTCTATAATACACTATCCTTTATTATAGCATTTAGTAATATAAAATGCAATAGCTTTTTGAAAAAAATTGGTATTGGAGGAGAATATGGACGGATATAATATTTATTTAAGACAAGATGGTCGTTGGGAAGGAAGAATTTCGCAGGGCAAAAAGGAGAACGGCAAACGAAAGTTCCTTTATATTTTTGGAAAAAGTAGGGAAGCAGTCAGAAACAAAATTGATGAACTGAGAAAAAATTCTAACCGCAGCACTTCAAAAACAGTCGATGAACTTTTTGGTGAGTGGTATAAAAGTATATGCTATAGGGTTAAGGAGTCAACCCTTGCAAATTATCGTACGAAGGCATTGAACCATATACTTCCCGAATTTGGGCATATTCCGGCATCGGATATCAATTCCGATAAGATGTATTCTTTTATAGAAAAGAAACGAAATGAGGGTTTATCAAACAGATATATAGGTGATATTATCGTACTAATGAAATCAGTTTTTAAATATGCTGTTAAGACCTACTGTATCTATAATCCTATGGAGGGAGTGTCACTGCCGAGAAAGAAAACCTCTGACATAAGGCTTTTAGATAAAAAAGAACAGCTTTGTCTTGAAGAATATGTCTCTAAAATCCACAATTCAACAACCTTAGGCATAACTCTAGCCATGACAACAGGTATCAGAATTGGTGAACTTTGTGCACTTCAATGGAAAGACATTGACCTTGAAAAACGTATTCTGACCGTCAGTAAAACTGTTCAGAGAATACAACTTCACGAAGCAGACAGAAAGACTAAGCTTATAATAACAGAACCGAAAAGTGAATCTTCGAAGCGTATTATACCGATACCCGAAGCTGTTGTTGCTTTTCTCAAAGAAATGAGAGAAAATGATGAAGATTTTGTTGTTTCGGGTACTTCAAGGGTAATTGAGCCGAGGACAATGCAGTATCGTTTTGCTAAAATACTCAAAAACGTTAATTTGCCGTCAGTTCACTTTCATGCTCTGAGGCATATGTTTGCATCAAATTGTATAAGACTTGGCTTTGATATCAAGGCACTTTCTGAAATACTCGGTCATTCAAGTGTTGAAATAACGCTTAACCGCTATGTTCATTCGTCATTTGAACAAAAAACTGAATATATGAACCGTATAACTATTTGTGTATAAACAAGTTTATCGTGAAATATGTTCTTTTGCGAATTTTAATAATTGGTTATGAATGTATTATATCCAATTATATAGCTGTTATGAGACAATACATGGCCAAAATCGGGGAAGCTGTGATTAAAAAGGTGTTATTTGGAGGAAATGAGTTTTTATGACTAGATTGAATTATAAAAAAGTACATATCCAATTTGATGAGATAAAAAGCTTTATAAGAAAAGTTGAATTTATTTTTGAAATTATGATTCTTTCATTTATTTTTTTTCTTATATGGAAATTCATGTATCATATACCGCTTTTGAGTGGCGGAGGTTATATTCTTATACTTATATATGCTTTTATTATGTTTATGCTTTTTTTGTATTCGGATGCTTTTAAATTCGGATATATGAAGTTTACAGATATAATTATATCACAGGGATTGTCAATAATTATTCTTAATTGTATTACATATTTTCAAATATGTCTTATAGCTAATAATATGATATCTTTTTTTCCTATAATACTTATGACTGTAATTGATATTGCAGTAGCGTTTTTATTATCGTTAAGTTTTACTGCAATATATCATAAATATTGTGTTCCTAAACATATGATAATGCTTTATGGAAGAGAAAATTCACTTCTTCTGAAGAAAAAAATGGATCAGAGAAAAGATAAGTATTGTATTGAACGTATGATATATTGTGATGATTATACTTTTGAAGAAATTATTACAGAATTTGAAAATTACGATGCTGTTATTTTAAATGACATTAAGGCAGAATTGCGCAATAAAATTCTTAAATACTGCTATGGTAACTCAATACGTGTATATTCCGTGCCAATTTTATCTGATGTTATATATTCAGGAAGTAAAGATATAACCTTGTTTGACACCCCTCTCAAGCTTATTCATGGATGTGGTTTGAGTTTGGTGCAGCGTTTTGTAAAGAGAACTATGGACTTGATTTTTTGTTTAACAGCCATGATACCGTCATCTTTTATAATGCTTATTGTTGCGGCGGCTATCAAACTTGAGGATGGTGGAACGGTATTTTACCGTCAAAAACGTGTAACACGAAACGGCAAAAAATTTGATATTTTAAAATTTCGTTCTATGATTGAAGATGCTGAATCTGACGGAAAACCACATCCTGCCATAGATAATGATAACAGAATCACAAAAGTTGGAAAGGTGATTCGAGCATTGCGTATAGATGAGCTTCCGCAACTGCTTAATATAATTAAAGGCGATATGTCAATCGTAGGACCGCGTCCCGAACGTGTCGAGCATTGTGAGATTTACAGAAAGGATATTCCTGAATTTGAATTTCGCAACAAAGTTAAGGGCGGTCTGACAGGATATGCACAGGTATATGGTAAATACAATACAACAGCTATAGATAAACTCAGACTTGATTTAATGTACATTGAAAATTATTCATTTGCACTTGATATAAAGATAATACTTATGACCTTACGTATACTGTTTAAAAAAGAAAGTACAGAAGGTTTTTATGAAGCTGATAGCAGGCTTAAGGAAATAAAAGAGAAAGAATTATTGAGGAAGTGAAAGGAATATGAATTACAGTGTTTTAATGTCTGTATATTATAAAGAAAATCCGCAATATCTAAAGCAAGCTATTGATAGTATGTTAAATCAGACATTGAAGCCGGAACAATTTGTAATTGTTGAAGACGGAAAATTAAATAATTTTTTACATAAAATGGTGATGTTATATAAGGAAAAGTACAGCGATTTATTTACCGTTATTGAACTGAAGGTAAATGTAGGGTTGGGTATGGCACTTGATATCGGACTCCAGCACTGTAGAAACGAACTCGTTGCAAGAATGGATTCTGACGATATTTCGTTACCTGAAAGATGCGAGAAGCAGGTTAAGCTTTTTGAATCAGATGAAAATCTTGTGATAGTCGGTTCAAATATTGATGAATTCTGGGATAATCCGACAGAGATAAAATGCTCACGTGTTGTACCATCAGAGCATGAACAAATTGTTAAAAAAATAGGTCGTATTCAGCCATTTAATCATCCGACAATAATGTATAAAAAATCTGAAGTTATCAGGTGCGGCGGATATGGAAAAATCAGAAGAAAACAGGATAGGGATTTATTTTCCCGTATGATTAATATGGGCTGTAAAGCAAGAAATATAAATGAATCTTTATTGCTGTTTCGTTCCAATGCCGATAACTATAAAAGAAGAAAAAGCTGGACTTATTGTAAAAGTACAATTGAAGTAACATATGCAATATGGAAACGTGGGCATTGTTCGATTACGGATTTAATTTATGTAACAATAGGTCAAATGATTTTATTTTTTGCTCCCATGCCTGTTATGAAATTAATTTCGGATAAAATATTGAGGAGAAAAATAATATGAACATTATGTTTATTATACCACGTATGGGCGGCGGGGGCGCGGAGAGAGTAACCGCACATATTGCAAATTATCTTTCAGAGAATGATTATGACGTTACCTTAACAACTTTTATTTCCGGTGAATCGTTTTATTCATTGAATAAAGAGATAAATTATATTGGTGCGTCCTGCAATGTAAGTAAAAAATCTGTATTGCGAAAGTTTAGTATGATAAAGGAATTGTTTAAGGCAGTAAAATATATATCAAAAATAATTGATGAAATAAAGCCGGATGTTGTGATTTCAATGCTTACTACTGCTGATATTATAACTTATATGGTAAAAAAGTATGGAAAATATCATAATTTCAAATGGATTTCTTCTGAACGTGCTGCCCCTTCTGAACGAAACATTATTTATCAGCGAATTCTGAATAAAATATATCAAAGTACGGATATGTTTGTTTGTCAAGGGAACGTCATGTTTGATTATTACAGCTTTGTTCAAAATAGATGTATTATAGCTAATCCGTTGTTTTCATTAAAATTACCTGAAATTATTGAAGAAAGAAAGCCTATGGAAATTGTTGCATCAGGAAGACTTGACCCACAAAAAAATTTTTCTTTGTTGATAGAAGCTTTTAGTATGGTACTCAAGGAAATAAATATTAGTGTAACCTTAAAGATATATGGAGAAGGACCTCAAAGAAATACTCTTCAAAGTCAAATAAACGAGTTGCAGTTAGGTGATAAAATAATTCTTGAGGGAAGCGTCAGTGATTTGCATGATCGTATAAATGGTGCAGCTTTATTTGTTCTTTCTTCAAATTATGAAGGATTTCCAAATGTTTTGTTAGAAGCTATGGCAATGGGACTTCCGGTTATTTCTACTGATTTTCAAAGCGGAATTGCCCGTGAATTAATTGGCAGTGAAAACGGAATTATAGTTCCAGTCGGCGATGTGAGAGCATTGAAAAGCGCCATAGTAAAAATCTTGAACAATAAAATATATCGTTTAAAAATGCGTAAAAACAATCCTTATGTGAGAGAACAATATAATATTGATACTATTATAAAAAAATGGCTTAAAATTATTGAAATGAGATGAAAAAAATGAAAGATAAACTAATAAAGATACTTAAAAACCCAGGATACATTTTTATTGCACTCAGTCGTCTTGGTTTTTTCAAGAAAATGAATGATGAAAAATATCTTTGCATTGTTTACAAAATTAGAACTGGAAAAACGTTAAACCTTGAAAAACCGAAAACTTTTAATGAAAAACTTCAATGGTTAAAGCTTTATGACAGAAAAATCGAATATACCACAATGGTTGATAAATACGCAGTAAAACAATATGTTGCCGATAAGATAGGTGAGAATCATATTATTCCAACACTTGGAGTATGGGACAAATTTGAAGATATTGATTTTGATAAGCTTCCGAATAATTTTGTTTTAAAATGTACACATGATTCGGGTGGACTTGTAATTTGCAGAGATAAATCGAAGCTTGATATGAATGCTGCAAAAAAGAAATTAAATAAAAGTCTCAAACGAAATTATTTTTATGCAGGAAGAGAATGGCCTTATAAAGACGTAAAGCCGAGGATTATTGCGGAAAAGTATCTTGAAGAAAAAGGGAAAACTGTTCCGGAAGATTATAAGGTATACTGTATAAATGGTAAACCAATATATATTGTTGTTTTTCATAATCGTTTTAATCATGGTGAAGAACTTAGTGAAACGGTTTACAACACTGCGTGGGAACCACAGCATATTTCACTTGATGAACATTTTAAGGTAAGTAATATTGTTGAGTCGGTTCCGGAGTGCCTTGATAAAATGCTGAAATATTCTGAAATATTATCAGAAAATATTTGTCAATCCAGAATTGATTTTTATATAGTAAATAATCATTTGTATTTTGGTGAAATAACGTTATATACAGCTTCGGGATTTCAAAGAATGATACCGGAAGAAATGGATTATAAACTTGGACAAATGATAAAATTACCGAATAGGAAGGAAATAGAGTTGGTATAGTGGGGGATTTTGAAAAGAATCATGTATATATATATTCTGATATTTGTTTTTATTGTATACTTTTTCATGATTGAGAGAATGATTGAAACACGTCATGCAATTACATTTAATAGTTTATCTCACTCCAATTTAGAATGGAAAAGATTTTTTCAATTTTTATTTCTACTTATTATGTCTGGACTTTGGTTCATCTCAGCTTTTCGCGATGAACATATAGGGTCTGATCACGGAAATTATGTAGATGCATTTCATAATATAGAGAAGAATGGTGATGCATACTTTACTGAGAAAGGGTATGTGCTTTTAAACAAGATAGCCATAATAATAGGCGGTGGGACTGTTACTTTAACAATACTTGTAACCACTCTTATTTTATTGAATTTTATTATCTATATAAGAAAATATGTATCACCTGATTATTATATCTTTTCCATTTTAGTTTTTGTGTTCCAGCCTTATCTCTACATACAATGCTCTTTTAATATTATGCGTCAAGGGTGTGCCATTGCAATAGTTTTGCTGTCAATTCCTTTTTTACTTCAAGGAAAATGGGTGAAATACATATTTACTATTTTAATTGCTTCTACCTTTCATTCTTCAGTGTTAGTTATGCTTTTATTGATTTTATTCAGAAAAATTGATTTTACACCTACTTTAATACGGAGATTGGCAATAATTTGTTTGATTATGAATCTTCTCAATGTTGGAACGTTGGTTTTTAAGATTATTTCTCGTTACAGCTTATATGAAACATATGACGCATCTTTGCTGAATTTTAGACCGTATGTGTTTGCCATAACATTCATTGTTTTGTATTTTACGTCTATTTACTCTGAATTATATAAAAGTAAGGAAGAAAAAGTTCTTGTAGATTTATTTATTTTGAGCTTAGTATTTCTTATATTTGCTGTTCAAAATGATATGCTATACCGTGTGTATATTGTATTGGCTTTTATCTCTATTCCGGGAATAACAATTATTTGTAAAAACTTAAAAGGAAAAAGAAACTATATAGAATTATGTTTTGTCGGCTATTACTCTTTATTCTATATTTTCTATGTCTCTCTTTGGTATATCAACAATGATACTGCATATATGCCTTTTAAATTTATTTTTGAGTAAGAGGGAGAATTTATTATGAAAAAAGTAAACGACTTTATATATGACCCATTAAATTTTTCCTATAGTTACCCAGAAAATAAAATTGTGAGGCTGAAAATAATATGAGTGATTCAAGAATAAAAAATTCAAAAAGGAATTTAAAAAGTGCAATAATTCTACAGATTATAAATATTATTTTACCTTTTGTTGTACGTACGCTTATTTTATATAAACTTGGTGAAGAATATCAGGGACTTAATGGCTTGTTTACATCAATTCTTCAGGTACTTAACCTAACTGATCTAGGTTTTTCTTCAGCTGTCGTTTATATTCTATATAAACCTATAGCAATTGGAGATAATGATACAGTTTGTGCATTGATATCATATTTAAAAAGGGTTTACAGAATAATAGGAATTGTTATTCTCGCTATAGGATTGATATTGCTTCCTTTTTTAAAATTTCTTATTAAAGGTTCGTATCCTGATGAAGTAAATATTTATTTATTATATCTTATATATCTTTCTAATTCTGTTATCTCATACTGGTTATTTGCATATAAAACTGCATTGCTTCTTGCAATGCAGCGTGCGGATCTTACAGATAAAATATCGAGCATAATTAAAAGCAGTATGTTTATTGTACAGGCTGTAGTTTTATTTGTATTTGGTAATTATTATGTTTATGTTATTTTTCTTCCGATATTTTCGATAATCAATAATTTATTAGTACAATTTGTTTCAAAAAAATACTTTCCACAAATCACTCCGCATGGAAAAATATCTGAAAATATAAAAAAAGAAATTACAAAGCAAGTCAAAGGTGTCTTCTTTAATAAGTTGTCTAATGTTTGCAGAAATACGATAGATACAATTGTAATTTCGTCATTGGTTGGACTAACAAGTGTTGCGATATATAATAATTATTTTTATATTTTTACAGCAATATATGGAGTGTCGCTGACAGTTTCAAATTGTATGCAGGCAAGTGTCGGAAACAGTATCGCAACGGAAGGCGTAGAAAGAAATTATAAGAATTTAATAAAATTTACTTTTATTTTTTCATGGTTTACAAGTATGTGTACTATATGTTTATGTTGTCTTTATCAGCCTTTTGTAAAAATATGGATGAGTGGCAACAAAAATTTGATGCTTTCTGATTTTAATATGTTTTTGTTCTGTACATATTTTTATGTAATAACATCATGCAATATAAGAAATTTATACATAAGTGGTTCGGGTTTGTTTTGGGAGCTGAGACTATCATATTTTATGGAAGCAGCAGGAAATATAATTTTAAGCTTTGTGCTCGGTTATTATTTCGGAGTTACGGGAGTTTTACTTGCAACAATAATTACCATTGTGCTGTTTAATTTTCTGTCAAGGAATAGAGTGTTATTTAAATCATATTTCCAAAGAACAATAAAAGAGTATTATATCGACCATGTTTTATATTTATTTGTTACAATTGTAAATTGTATTTTAACATATACAATATGCTCGCTTATTCATATAGAAGGAATGGCAGGATTAATAATAAAGCTTCTAATTTGTCTGTCTATACCAAACGCTTTAAACTTACTTGTATATTTTAAAACCAAGCGTTTTAAAGAAGCTTTTAAATTTATTAAATCTGTATTTATAAGAAAAAATAAAATTTAGTTTCAGAGGTGCAAAATGCAAAATTTAGACAATCAAACAATTCTTATAACAGGTACGGCAGGGTTTATCGGCAGCAACCTTACAAAGGAAATTATACATACCGCAAGCAATGTGACTGTTATTGGGCTTGACAGTGTAAATGATTATTACGATGTTTCACTCAAGGAATACCGACTAAATGAAATTGAAAATCTTGCAAAAGAAAAGAGTGGCTGCAATTGGAAATTTATCAAGGGAAATCTTGCGGACAAGCTGCTTATAGATACAATTTTCAGCGAATATACTCCAAAGATAGTTGTAAATCTTGCTGCACAGGCGGGTGTACGCTATTCTATAACAAATCCCGACGCTTACATAGAGTCAAATATAATCGGTTTTTACAATATCCTTGAAGCTTGCAGAAATTATCCAGTTGAACATCTGGTTTATGCAAGTTCGTCAAGCGTTTATGGTGGAAATACAAAGGTTCCGTTCAGTACTGATGATAAGGTTGATAATCCTGTATCGCTTTATGCCGCAACAAAAAAATCAAATGAGCTTATGGCACATGCATACTCAAAGCTTTATAACATTCCATCAACTGGTCTTCGTTTTTTTACAGTTTACGGACCTGCGGGACGTCCTGATATGGCATATTTCAGCTTTACCGAAAAACTTGTTAAAAGAGAGAAAATCAAGATTTTTAATTACGGCGACTGTAAGAGGGATTTTACTTACATAGACGATATTGTCGAGGGAGTTAAACATGTAATGGTTAAGCCGCCCGAAAAGAAAAACGGAAATGACGGACTTCCGATACCACCGTACAAGGTATATAATATCGGAAACAGCAGTCCAGAAAATCTTCTTGACTTTGTTCAGATACTCAGTGAGGAGCTTGTAAAAGCTGAGGTGCTTCCACAAAATTATAATTTTGATATGTATAAGGAGCTTGTGCCAATGCAGGCAGGTGATGTACCTGTGACATATGCCGATACATCAGACCTTGAAAGAGATTTGGGTTTTAAGCCGAAAACAAGTCTTCGTGACGGTCTGAGAAGCTTTGCCCAGTGGTATAAGGAATTTAACAGCAAATAGGAGATGATAAAATGAAAATAGCTGTAGCAGGAACAGGATATGTCGGGTTGTCATTGGCTGTTTTGCTTGCACAAAATAATAGGGTTTATGCGGTTGATATTGTTCCGGAAAAGGTAGAAATGATAAATAACAGAAAATCCCCTATACAGGATGATTATATCGAAAGGTATCTTGTCGAAAAAGTGCTTGATCTTACAGCAACCCTTAACGCAAAGGAAGCTTACTCTGACGCTGATTTTGTTGTTATTGCGGTTCCGACAAATTATGACAGCAAGAAAAATTTCTTTGATACATCGGCAGTTGAAAATGTGATAAAGCTTGTAATGGAGTATAATCCTGAAGCGATAATGGTTATCAAATCGACCATTCCGGTAGGATACACAAAAAGCATACGTGAAAAAACAGGAAGCGGAAATATCATTTTCAGTCCTGAATTTTTACGTGAAAGTAAAGCGCTTTATGATAATCTTTATCCTTCAAGAATTATCGTGGGAACAGATATGGAAGATGAAAAACTTGTAAAAGCGGCACACATATTTGCAGATTTACTTTCTGAGGGTGCAATTAAGGAAAATATTGATATTCTGTATATGGGATTTACAGAAGCTGAGGCTGTAAAGCTTTTTGCAAATACTTATCTTGCGTTGAGAGTATCTTACTTTAATGAGCTTGATACATATGCAGAAATTAAAGGTCTTGATACACAGCAAATTATTGATGGTGTATGTCTTGATCCTCGTATAGGAACACATTACAATAATCCGTCATTCGGATATGGCGGATACTGTCTGCCAAAGGATACAAAGCAGCTTCTTGCTAATTACAAGGATGTACCTGAAAACCTGATTGAAGCCATTGTTGAGTCAAATAAGACGCGTAAGGACTTTATTGCCGACAGAGTGCTTGAAAAATCAGGTTGGTACAGTACGGATGATGAATTTGACACAGGTATTGAAAAGTATGTGACGATTGGTGTTTATAGGCTTACTATGAAGTCAAACTCAGATAATTTCCGTCAAAGTTCAATTCAGGGAGTTATGAAAAGGCTTAAATCAAAGGGAGCAATAGTTATTATATATGAACCGACTCTCAATGACGGAGATACATTTTTTGGAAGCGTTATAGTTAATGATCTTGAAAGATTTAAGAAGATATCTGATGCAATTGTTGTGAATCGTTATGATAAATGTCTTGATGATGTATCTGATAAGGTTTATACACGAGATATCTTTATGAGAGATTGAAAGGAAATAAAAAATGAAGAATAGTTATACTATAAAAGAACTTATCGGATTATTTCTGAACAAAATCTGGATTATTATCATTGTAACAATAGCAGGCGGAATATTATCATTTGGATTTTCAAAGATGTTTCTCCCATTTGAATATTCATCCCATGTTTCTATGTATGTTCAAAGTTATACAGGAATTTCAGATCAGATGGCTGATCAGAATAATATCAGTAATTCCAAACAGCTTGTAAATACATACATGGAAGTATTAAAGGATGACGCTGTTATGGCAGCAATTGGTGAACTTCTTCTGGAGCAGTTTGATGAAGTAATACTTTCTGAAAATTTCACGTTTAATATGTCAGGCGAGATTGAAACTGAATCACTGCGCAAATGTATTGAGCTTAGTACTGTAACGGATACATCTGCCGTTAAGGTTATAGCAACTGCGAAAAATCCTGAAATTGCAGCTTCAATATGTAATAATCTTACATCAATAGCGCCTGAATATGTGGCAAAAGCGGTAGGTGTGGGTTCTATTAATACAATTGATAAGGCAAAGGTATATGAAACACCTGTTGCGCCTAATGTTATAAAAAACACATTACTTGGTATGGCAGCAGCATTACTGATAGTAGTAACGATTATTCTTATTACAGATTATTTTGACAATACTGTCAAGGATGTGGCATTACTTGAGAAAAAATACAAAAAAGCTATTATTGGTGAAATACAAGAATTTGCAGCGGAGAGAAATGATAAGTCTTCAAAAGATAATTACAGCAAGCTTACGGATAAGGATATTCCTTTTTATATTGTTGAAAGATATAAGTCTATTAGAACAAATGTAAATTTCTCTCTTGCAACATCTGATAAAAAAATATTTGCTGTATCTTCGGCGAATCCGTCTGAGGGCAAGTCTATAATTTCCGCAAACATTGCTATTGCGCTTGCACAGGGCGGAAACAAGGCACTTCTCATTGACGCAGATATGAGAAAAGCGGTTCAGCATAAAATATTTGAGATTAAAAATAAAAAGGGTCTTTCAACAGCTATCAGTAAAATGAATAAGCTCGATGAGTGTATTCAAAAGAATGTAATGGAAAATCTTGATGTAATGACATCAGGACCTCTCCCACCTAATCCGTCTGAGCTTTTAGCATCTGAAAATATGTTAGCTATACTTGATGAGCTTAACAAAAAATACCAGATAATTATTATTGATACACCGCCTGTTAATGTTGTTACAGATGCAATGGAGCTTGCAAAATGTGTATCGGGTATTGTTGTTGTATTACGTTATGGAAGAACAACTACGGAAGACATCGAAGCAGTTGTAAAGAAAATGGACTTTTCAAAGGTCAATATGCTCGGATTTATTCTTAATGGTATTAAGAATAAGCGTAGCGGAAGATATTATTCCAAATACAAGTATGATTATAAGCGTGGCTATGGTTATTACGGAGAAAAAACGGATACAAATGAAACAAAGAATGAAAAGAAGTGAGGTTGAGAATATTGCGCACAGAATATCATTGTCATATACTGCCCGGAATTGATGATGGAGCGCATAATCCCGAAATGTCGTTGGAAATGCTTGAAATGATGCGTATGCAGGGAATTGAACGTGTTGTTGCCACACCGCACTTTTATGCACACCGTGAAAAATCGGTTGAAGATTTTCTTGAAAAAAGAAAGAATGCATACAATCGTATAAAGGAAAATAAATTTATAAAGAATATTATTTTGGGTGCGGAGGTTGCGATTGAACATGATATTTCCGAAATGAAGGATATAGAAAAACTTGTAATTATGGGAACAAATTTAATTATGCTTGAACTTCCTTATCGTTCGTATGAAAAATGGATATCAGAGGAAATTTATAATATTTCAGCAGAGTACAATCTGAAAGTTATTATTGCTCATGTTCACAGATACTTTGAATATTACAGTAGTTCCGAAATTGAAAGAATACTTTCAATAAAGCCTGTATTTCAGGTAAATAACGAAGCTTTTGAAAACCGCAAGGAAAAAAGATTTATAAAAAATCTAATAAATGAAGAGAAAGAGATAGTTTTCGGAAGTGATGCACATAATTTGACAAGCAGAAAACCTAACTGGGATTTGCTGCAGAAAAAGGTGGATGTTTCCATTATAGAGACTTCGGATAAAATGCTTGAAAGGTATGCAAACTACATGGCAGTTTAAGTATAAGATTTATAATAATTATTCAATCAGAAAAAGATAGTATGGTTCACAGAAGTATTGGTTTTAGTTGTACACATTGAAAAGGGTTACAGAAAACAGCCAAAATTACGTATTTAACGTAATTTTGGCTGTTTTGCAATTAGATTTGTCGGAATTAATCGAATTATTTTTTAAGTTCTAAAGTTTATGCAATTATTTGATTGCAAATAACTATATACATTGCCTTATTTCCTGATCACTTATAAAATTATCCAAGTGGAATCAATTCTGAAACTGTTGAATTGCCCTGAGAATCAGTAACAATAAACATACATACATAATTTTCAGGATTTTCTATTGGAGTTACTTCAAGTTCGTATCCGGATTTAAGATTTTGTTCAAATCCCATTAGTATTCCGGAATTTTCCCAGTCGAAGAACTGGAGGAGTTTGCCGTTATCATCTCTTGTAAGGTAGCTGCATCTGCCGACAACTGACATAATATTATAATCATCAATATCAAGCAGCTGTTTGTTTGCACGTTGAATTTCTTCGTCATCAGATGAAATAGGAACAGCGTTTCTTATTATTCCGTCAGGGTGTTCTTCATCTACAACGATCTGAAGATTTGCACTGGTTGTTGCAAAATCATCTTCTGTTTTAGTAAGTACGACTGAGGTAAGATATCTTTTTTCTGTAGAAGAAGAATCATTGTCAATTAAAACCATAGGAATATCGGAACGTTCTCCGGTTTCCTTATCTTTCATATACACCACATTATCGCTGTAGTAAGCATGAAGAACTCCGTTATCGTCCATTTTTACATTTTTACCGCCATGGATAAATACATACATATCTTCAGCACGTTCATCTTCTCCGGATTCAATAAAACCGCCTGCTTCGGCTTTGCAGAGAATATAGTATGCAGCTGTTCCGAAATTTTGCTGTTGTTCCTCTGTAAGCGCAAGAGAAATATCACTGCCGTTTTGAGAACCGTTTTCCGGAGTAATTTTTTCTACATTTGTTTCTGCTTCTTCAACTGTCCATTCATCAGCAATCTGTTCTCCGTTTTTTATAGAGTTGAATTTTTTAAGAAAGCTTGTATAACCTGAAGAAAAATCAATACTTTCTTGCATGGCTATGCAATATTCAGAATATTCGCTGTCTGTTTGATATGGATAACAGATGGATACGCCTCCTGCATTTGCAGTGTTGGTACGCATATACATTATCATATCGTTTATAGAGGTTATTGTTTCGTCAGCCGAAGCGTCAGAGTCGGCTGAAAGAAGTTCAAGAAGATTTGTTATGTCTACAAGACTGTAATTAAAGTCTGAACTATATGTACCGAAATCTTTTACATTATCACGGTTTCTTACCGCTTCAGGGTAGGTATTGCTATCAAGGTTACTATTAATATTTTCAAAAAATGCATTGAGCTGATCTTCAGCGGTCTGATATTTATTTAAATCCATACATGACAGTGTTAAATCGGAGTAAAACTTTGGATATTCTTCAAATACTGCTTCACTGAAATCCATATATGCATCAATGATTTTTTGACCTAATCTTGCACCGTCCATATCAGGTTCTGAAAGGGAAGAAAGAAACGAGTAATTCCAGCCCCAGCCCGGTTCAGTTTCCTGAGATGAGATTAAATAGTTGGAATAATCGGAAAATACATCAGCAACTTCAAGAGAACTCATAAGGCAAGCATCGAAACCGATCCATTCAAGTTTTTGACCTGACTGACCTACTGAATTTTCCAATGCGGACTGCATTTCAGGAAGTGTAAGCAAATCGTTGTAATTTTCATCTACACCAAATCCGAATACCGGTCCGGCGCCATGATTCCAGAGAATCAAGCCGTATTTATCGGTGCTGTAATTTTCAAGACCATATGAAATAAATTCACTTAAGGTATCCGCTTCACCCATATTTTTTGCGTCTGTGGAAGAAATTTTAGTAAAACCGTTTGATTCAAGCTTAAATATGGCGTTTTCATCAGCGTCAATTTCAGGTGTTTGCCATTGTGAAGCGCCGCCTGTATAAACAATTATGTTATTGTTATCAACATCCGGCATAGCCTCCTGCATTTCCTGTAAATCAAGAGAAGCATTGCCGTATTCAGACTCCAGATCAGAACCTACCATGTAAATCATAATAGTCTGACTATAAACTTTTCCAGTCGAGTCCAGCGTATCAAGATTATTTATAATATTGACTTCGTTTGACGGCGTAACACTAGTGCCTGATACATCGCTTGATGAAGAATCGTTTCCGAAAATATCTTTATTTGTTTTTTGAGTTTTGTCTGAATCCTTGCTGCATCCTGTTGATGCTGCTGTCAGAATCATAGCGGAAGTTAATGCTGCTAAAATTCTTTTCAGAATTAATGCTTTTTCTTTCATATAAAATCTCCTTTAATTAAACTTTTAATATTATATCACAAACATAAAATAAAGTCAATTAATTGGGATAATATTAAAATATATGAAATTTAAATAATCTGATAAAATAAACCGTGCTTTGTACAGTTCCATATAAGTTTTCCATGAGAAAAAGCCGGAATGCGTGTTTGCAAGTTCCATTCCGGATACTGTTTTCTTATTATCAGACTGTCTCCAGTTAAAAGTGCGACAAATGAAATGTAGTGTTCTTTTGTCATTTCGTGATTTGTTGAAATGAAATAATCAGTTTCAATATTTTCTATACTTAGTTTTTCTTGTTCATTAGCTTTTTGCGGTTCTGAAGCTGAGAGCTTTTTACCGCAGCAGGATATAGCGGCATCTTCTGAAGAAGTTATAATATTTCCGCATTGCGGACAGATATAGAATTTAGTTTTTTTCATATTTCCTCCTGTAATAGAATTTATATCAAGCTTACCTGACAACAGTTCTTCCAGATTTACTTCTAGTATTTTTGAAAGATCAGGGAGAAGCGATATGTCCGGACAGCCTAATCCCCGTTCCCACTTAGAAACGGTTTTATCACTGATGTTCATACGTTCAGCCAATTGTAATTGTGTAAGCTGTTTTTCTTTTCTAAGCGTATAAATAAGATTTCCTATTTTAATATTATTCATGTGCTTTTCACCTCCGGAATTATTATAACATTATATTGATTTAAATACAATAAACGCTCCGTAGAGTTAACAAAAAAGAACAAGGACAGTTCAACTGTCCTTGTTTGTTAAAAAAAGCTAAGCTGACTCATTTCATATCCGGATTTATATGCTGAAATTATGTCCTTCATTTTGTAAATAATACCATATTTCAGACATTCTGATTCAAAGATTTTCCATAGTCTTCCGATATTTTGTACTGTACATTTATATGAATTACCGTAATATCTTATATATTTTTCACGAAGATTACTTTCCGGAAATATTACGTCTAATTTATCGAAAAAATATTCTCTTTGATTTTGCCGTAATGTTACGCCGAAGGAGGGATAAATAAATTTACCTCCGCATTCTGCCGTTTTATGAATAATATTTAAAATATTTTCTTCGTTATCCTCAATAAAAGGAAGAACAGGCATGAGAACTACTCCGGAAAATATACCGTGATTGCTAAGTGTACGCATTGCTTCAAAACGCTCGCTTGACAGAGAGACATGCGGTTCGATTTTTCTGCAAAGACTGTCGTCAGCGGCAGTTATTGTAAGCTTGCAGATAACAGGGGAGTGTTCTTTAATATTTTGAAGAATGTCGATGTCTCTTGTAATAAGAGCGCTTTTAGTGACAATGGAAATACCAAAATTAAATGCGTCGATCAGTTCCAGACTGTGTCTTGTAAGCTGGAGCTCTTTTTCAAAAGGATTGTAAGGATCACTCATAGCGCCTGTTCCGATAACGCCTGAGCGTACTTTTCTTTTCAGTTCGTCACGGAGCAGCGGCAGCACATCTTTTTTGGCTCTGACTTTATCGAAATTATCGATATTGTAGCATTCGCTGCGGCTGTCGCAGTAAATGCATCCGTGACAGCAGCCACGGTAAATATTCATATTATAATCTGTTCCGAACCATTCTGTACTTTTGCATTTAGTAAGAATAGTTTTAGCATCAATATATTCCATTAGTATCCCAGCGGTTCAGCAACAAGTATTACTTTTATTCTGTTTTTATGCCTTTGTTGTGCAGATACAAGGAAATTGCAGCATATTCTGTCGCTGCTGCTGCAACCGGAGGTCATGCCGGGACATGACTGTCCAAATGCGGCGCATTCGCCTGTTTCATTACAGTATGTTTTACAGTTCAGACGAACGGTATTCGCAGGCGCTGCTGTGGATTTAACACGGTTTATAGCTTCGTCCAGATTTTTTACAATTTTGTTATATCCGGCTACCACGATAACTGATTCAGGACCGTATGCTATTGCTGCGATTCTATTACTGTTTCCGTCAACATTATAAAGCTCGCCGTTTTCGGTGATTGCATTGGCGCTGGTGAAATAAGCATCGGTACTGAAACATTTAATGTAGAATTCTTTAATATTTTCCGGAGTAAAGTTTGCACGGTCTAAAAAATTATAATCAGGAGTTCTCAGTAAATCAATAATACCGCATTGAGTCAATGATACTGAGCCTCCGCTGCCTATAATATCACCCTTTTTTATAAGTGTTTTTACAATATTCAAAACTTCGTTTTTATTGTCTGCAATAAAAACCTGCATATTATTTTTTTCTAGCGCTTTTTTGGCTTTTTCCATTCTAAATTTTATTATTTTTTCGTAATTTTGGTCAGTCATATTTTTACCTCCATTTTATTATATAAAAAGGGTAAGAATTTCTTACCCTTTAAATTTGTTTATTAAGATGCTGTTTTAAAATCAAACGGATCATAACGCTTATAAGCCTTTTCATTTTTTTCTATACTATATCCTGCAACCCATTCGTTGAGCTTATCCTGTAGATCATCGGAGAACATGTTAAATCTAGTACTATTAGCTGATGTTTCGCTCCATAGATCTTCATCGGTCATACGTTCCGTTATGTCAAGTCTTACTGCCACATAAAGAGTGTCTTCATCTTCAATAATTTCCGGAATATTGGTTTTTGCATCGTTATATACCCAGTCATAGAATGTTTTTGAAGGAGTATACTGAATTTCTTCTTCTTTTGTATTTTCGTCGGTAGTAACTACGGAAATGATTGTTTCATTCGCATAAGGATTAGCAGTAGTAGTTTCTGATTCTTCACTACCGGCTTCGGAAACAGCCGTAGTAACTGTTGTTGTTTCAGATGATGAAGCTCCTTCGTTTTCAGCAGTTGTTACATCGGCTTCATTTTCTGATGTGTTTTCATTATCAGAAGTTGACGTTTCGGAAACAGTTTCAGCTGTGGTTGTTTCTGTGACAGCTTCAGTAGCGGCTTCGGTTGTTGTTTCTTCACCGGCAGCTTCAGCTGCTTTATCTGCAACATATTTATCGTATTCCTCCTGCATAAGATCAAATTCTTCCAGCATTTTATCAGTAGAATCTGCATTTTTTGCACGTTTGAGGAAGTCGTCAGCCATGTCTGTAATTTCTTTTTTACCTGCCTCGTCAAGGTCGTTGCCTTCCGAGTCATGAAGATCCAGACCGATATATTTTACTCTGGCGTTATTTTCAATATAAAAGTTTTTTACATCCTCTTCTTTAACTCCTTCCGTACCGTTTTCACCGTAAAGAGCTTCAAAAATCTCATTGCTTTTATAAGTATTGGTCATTATTTCCTTTAATGATTCTTTTCCGATTCCGTTGCCTTCAAACATATCAGGATTATTTTCGTAAGCGCTATCAACGCTTGATTCAATACTTTCTATATCGCTTTCTTTCAAAGACAATTCCATTTCATCAAATTTTTTCATAACGGCAACATGTTCAGCGCAGGCTGTTGTTGTTTTGTCTTCTACCCACTGTAAAAAATCCTTGTCGTTTATTTTGACCTTTTTAAGAGCTTTTTCATCAGTAACATCCAACTTTTCATTAGCTTTTTGAGCAAGATTTTTGGCTTCCTGAAACGCAGTATACTGATAATAAATATATACGCCTGCTTTGACCTGATATCCGTCAACAGTAAGTGCATAAGCAGTAGATTTGCCTGTACCGCATCCGGCGCATGATAAAACCATTGCAGACGCAATAATGCCGGTTAAAATTTTTTTTGCTTTCTTTAACATGATTATTCTCCTGTTCTGCCGCAGAGCAACGGTTTTTAAATAAATATTTCCTGCGGCTTTTAAAATATTTCAGAAATTCCGTTGCTGCCGTCTGTGATGGCGGACGGCAAGTCCAATTTTAATTTAATATTAATTCACACATTCAATATGTAATGTGTTAATAAAATGTCAGATACTTTATAATTATACTATATTACTGCTTATAAGTCCATACTTTTATTTGATTTTTTTATAATTTTCATAAAATTTTCAAAAATATTGGATAAATGTATTAAAATATGCTATAATAAAATAACTATATAATTTAAATTGGAAGTGTTAAAAATGAAAGTACTTATTACAGGCGCCAGCTCGGGTATTGGAAGGGATATGGCGAGATATCTTTCAGAAAAAGGGTTTGAACTTGTCCTGACCGGCAGAAATATGAAAAAGCTTGAGGAATTAAAGAAAACTCTTAAATCAGATGCAGAATTAATATATTCCGATTTGTCTGAAGAAAATGCACCTTTTGTGCTTTATAAGAAGTGTAAAGATAAGAACATTGATTTTCTTATAAATAATGCGGGATATGGATTATTCGGTGAATTTGACAAAACGGATATTTATGACGAACTGGATATGCTGAATGTCAATATACGTGCTATGCACATACTTACCAAGCTTTTTCTCAGAGACTTCAAACGCAGGAATTACGGAATAATTTTAAATGTGGCGTCCAGTGCCGGATTTATGACAGGTCCTCTGATGTCATCATATTACGCTTCAAAGAACTATGTTTTGCGTCTTTCCATGGCGATATATGAAGAACTTAGAAGATGCCGCAGCAATGTTAAAATAAGTGTTTTCTGTCCGGGACCTGTTGATACGAATTTCAATAACAGAGCCGGAGTTTCATTCAGCGTTAAATCAATTTCCAGCGAGTACGCTGCAAGATATGCCATAGATAAATGTTTAAGCGGAAAAACTCTTATTATTCCGTCAGTTCAAATGAAGCTGGGAGTATTCTGCACCAGACTTGTACCGCAGAAATTACTCTCTGCCGTTACGTACAATATACAGCATAGTAAAAAGAAATAAATTAGGTTTAGGGAGTTTCGCTGTAATTTCCCAAAAATTTAAAATATTCAAGTTCGTCTGATAATTCTGTCAGAAGCGATTTTACCTGAGGATTTTTAATATTTCCTGTAAAATCCAGATAGAATATAACATCAAAACTGCCGTCCGCAATCGGGCGGTTTTCTATTTTTTCAAGATTCATATTATTGACAAAAAATTTTGTGAGCAATCTGTAAAGACTTCCTTTTGAATTAGGAAGTTCAAGAGTTACTGCAATTGTGTTTGCGTCGTCTGATATAAGAAAATCCTTTGAAATACAAATAAAACGAGTAAAATTCGGAATAACATTTGAAATATTAGATTCAATTATCTCCATATCATAGAGCTTAGCGCAGCTTTCAGAACAGATTGCCCCGCAGTCAAATCCGGATTCGCTTACATACTTTGCGGCAGTAGCGGTATTTTTTGATTCAACCGGTTCAAAACCGGATTTTTTCAGAAATCCGGAACATTGTTTGAGCGCTTGAGGATGTGAATAAACCTTTTTTATATTTTCAATTTTAGCACCTTTTTTTACGGCAAGACAGTTAGTGATTTCTACTTTTACGGTTTTTGCTATAAATACATTGTATTTTCTCATAAGGTCATAATTTTGAGTAACCGAACCGGCGGTGGAGTTATGTATGGGAATGATGCCAAACTGAATGTCGCCTTTTTCTACAGCCTCAAAAACATCTTCAAATTCCTGATAAAAAACGATTTCATTTTCGGAAAACAGTTTTCGTGCGGCAGCTTCGGAGTTTGAACCTGACGTACCCTGACAGCCGATCTTTCCGGTACAATTCATATTAAGAGGAAGAGGACGGATAAAGTCCTTTTCCTTTAAAAGCTCCTGCTGCTGAAGACACTTGCTTATGTCCATAATTTCGGTAAAAAGCGCCGCCGAACCGTCTTTTAAATGTTCAGGGCTTCTGTCACGCACTTTTTTTATAATTTCCTTCTCTCTGCCTTCCTGAAAAATAGGCAGATTGTTTTCCTTTTTATAAAGCGCAACCTGACGGCATAGATCCATCCTTTTTTCAAATGCGCTTAAAATTTCTTTATCAAGCTTGTCAATATCGTTTCTTAATTGGTTTAAATCCATTTTTTCTTTCCTTTCATAATGCGTCTGAATATTATTATACATTTATTTTCCATAAAAATCAATCGTCAATTTGCTGAAATGACTTAATTTGACTTTATAATTATATTAAAATATTAATTTGACAAATCTAATAGTTTAATCCAAGCAGAAACAATTAATTTTATTAAATGAAAGCTGCTCTTTTGAGTACTCCTGCGGCTTATCATGCGATATATTAATAAGAATATCCAAATAAATATTGAGCATTTTATAACAAATTTTCCTGTAAGAAATATTATGAAAATATGACAATATTTGATAAATGAAAAGAAAATAATTTAATCAGTATGCTAAAATTGTTTATTTTTCCTTGATAATAATTTACTTGGGTGGTAAAATCATATTATAATAAAAAAGGAGGTCATTTATAATGACAAAAAGAAAAGTCTTAAGCATACTTACTTCTGTTGTATGTGCTTCAAGTGCATTTGCAGGTCTTTCTGCAATAAATGTCGGTGCGGCACGTTACAGTTCAGAAATGACCAGCGGTAATTTCTTGTATAAAAAAGTAGATGTGAATTATGATAATACATACGATTACATAGAGATAACCGGATGGACGTCAAATTCAGGTGAAAAGGTTGAAACATTAACAATTCCTACTGTAATAGATAATTTATCTGTACAGAGTATTGAAAGTAATGTTTTCTATGATAATAAGGATTTGTATGAAATAAATGTAAATTCATCAAATGAATACTTCAGTACTTTAAACGGGGTTTTGTTTAACAAGGATAAGTCCGAACTTATCTGTTATCCGGCAGGAAGAAAAGTATCGACAAATTATGAAATTCCGGGTGTTGTAAAACATATAGGAATCGGTGCTTTTTACAACTGTTCAGTACTTGAAAATGTTGTTATTCCAACAAGTGTGGACAGTATAGGGGACAGCGCTTTTTATAATTGTTCCAGTCTGGAAGATATAGATATTCCGAGAAATGTATCAAGCGTGGGAGCTAATGCTTTTAAGGGAACAGCAATGTTAAATTATCAGATCGCAAATGCAGGTCCTTTATACTATGCGGATACATGGGTAATAGGCAGTACAAGCGGTATTGAAACTATTATTGACGGATCAACTCCTATAAAGTCAGGTACAACAGGTATTGCAGATAATACGTTCAGAGGCTGTACCAAGCTTTCAAACGTTGCAATTCCTAACACTGTTAAGTATATCGGAGATTCCGCATTTGAAAACTGCGGCGAATTGGCTATAATTACTATACCTTCAAGTGTTGAAAGTATCGGCGGATATGCTTTTTCAAATTGCAGCCGTCTTACAACAATGGATATTCCTAACAATGTAAAGAACATGGGAAACGGTGTTTTCTATAATTGTACAAAGCTTTCTGAAATCAAGCTCTCAACTAGCTTAGGTGCTATTGGCATCAGCGCTTTTGAAGGCTGTAAGCTTCTGACAGCCGTAGATATTCCGGCAAGTGTAGCTTCTATTGGAGATAAGGCTTTTTATGGCTGCTCAGGACTTAATACTATAACAATTAATAATGCTAAATGTGAAATTTATGACAGCGGTAATACAATCAATAAAACTCCGATCACAATTTGCGGCGCTAAAGGTTCAACAGCTGAAAGCTATGCTACAAAGTACAATAAGACATTCAAGGAAGTAAGTAGCAGCGGCGTTAAAGGCGATGCTAACGGAGACGGTGTACTTCGTGCAAGCGATGCGGCATTTATAGCAAAGAAGCTTGCTGAGGCTTCAATTTCCGGCAGTAAGGTAACAATTACAGCTTATCCGAATGCAGACTTTAACGGTGACGGTAAAATAACAGCTGCAGACGCTGCGGCAATTGCAAAATATCTTGCAGAACAGAGTATTAAAAAGTAATAAATACAAATTAATGCGGACGTGTAAAAGCGTCCGCTTTTTTGTATTTAGAAAACTCTCAGATAAACTCAGTTACATAATATAAACAATTTCTGATTATGTTCAAGATATTCAAATTAAATTTTGAAAACACAGTATTATCAAACTGAAATTAATAAGTGTAATCTAGTTTGTTACGGATCTAAAGCTTTTAATTGTTGGTCATTAGCATAAAAAAATTTAAAAAAGCTTAAGATTAATTGAAAAATAAGCATATGAACTGTGCTGATGTTGTACGTATGTGCTGATGTGTTTGTGCTTTAGCACGATTTGAAAGTTAAATATTTTGTGCAGCTTGTAGAAAAATACCATAAATTTAAAAAAGTTCCGGTCAAATCTATAAGAAGTAACATAAATGACTGACTTCATTGACAAGAACTTCATTTAATTGATATAATATAGACAGTTAAAGAACATAAATCGACAATAGAAAATGAGCAGGCAGCGTCGCCGTAATATGGCAGGACGCTGTCTGCTTTTTTATTTAACTGAGAGGACTGATAGTATGGCTGAGATGGCAAGAAATGATGTAGAAATTATGCTTGATAACGTAGGCATGATTTACACAGCAGCAGATGGGAAAGATGTACAGGCGCTTACAAGTGTGAGTATGAACATACAAAAAGGTGAATTTATTTCTCTTTTAGGACCGTCAGGCTGCGGAAAAACAACGCTTCTGCGAATTATTGCTGATTTGCTTCAGCCAACGTCCGGCAGAGTTGAAATTGGCGGTGAAACTCCAAGAGAAGCTCGTCTGAAACGAAAATACGGAATGGTATTCCAAAGCGCGGTTCTATATGATTGGAGAACAGTGATCAAAAATGTTGAGCTGCCCCTTGAAATAACTCATCAATCCAGGGCAGAACGGCATGAAAGAGCTTTGAAAATGCTTGAACTTGTAGGACTTACTGAGTTTCAGAATCATTATCCTCGTCAGCTTTCCGGAGGTATGCAGCAGAGAGTCGGTATTGCAAGAGCTCTGGCGCTTCAGCCGGAGATACTGCTTATGGATGAACCTTTTTCGGCTCTTGATGAATTTACAAGAGAAAAGCTTCATATCGATCTGCTTAAGATCTGGAGAAAAACCAATAAAACTATCATATTCGTTACACATAATATTTCCGAGTCCGTATTTCTTTCCGACAGAGTATGCGTGCTGTCACCTCATCCCGGAAGATTATCCGCTGTAATTGATATTGATTTACCCAGACCGAGAACTATGGACATTAAGGATACTCCTGAATTTACAGCGCTTGTTTCAAAAGTAAGAAACAGCTTTGAGGGCGTTTAAGGCGGTGATTTAATTGAAAAAGGTTAAAAAGATACTCACATCGAAAATATTTGTAATATTTATCTGGATTGCGGCTCTTTTCGTTTTATGGGAAGTATGCGCCGCACACGTTGCAGAAACCAAACGTACACCGGAAAACATTCTTCCTCATATCAGCGGTATAATCAATTCATTGCTGAGTGATAAGAAAATAAACGGCAGTCAGACGGCTTTGCAGATGGTACTGGAAAATGCCGGAGCAACACTTTCACGTGCCGGAGTGGGTTACTTAATAGGAATTGCGTCTGGTTTTGTACTGGCTCTTTTGATGAGTCTTTCCGGAATTGTTGAAAAGATTGCGTTTCCGTATCTTATGCTTATTCAGTTAATTCCGATTCTCGGCATGGCTCCGATCATAAATGCAATTACCGGAGATATCGCTGTAAGCCGAATTGTAATTGCAGCAATACTTACATTCTATCCGGTTGCAACAAATACACTTGCAGGTTTCAAGTCGGTACAGAAAGAAAAGCATGAACTGATGTATTCATATGCTGCCAATAAATTTCAGATTTACACCAAAACAATGATACCGGCATGTATACCGTATTTCTTTACAGGGCTAAAAATTTCTGCTCCAATGGCAATAACAGCGTCAATTCTGGTTGATACTCTTCAGGGCGGAATCGGACTTGGCTGTCTGCTTTCACAGTCTCTAAAAGGGGCAATGACAAGGTATGTTTTCTGGGATATCGTATTTTTCAGCGCTGTTATCGGCATACTCAGTTTCTATATAATGGGAGTGGCTGAAATGATACTTTGCCCATATAAACGCACAGGAAAATCTAAAAAGAAAGGGTGAGAACAATGGCAGTACTGAAAAAGAAAAAAAGAAAATCAGCTGTTGAGTCAGTATTATATCCGGCGCTGTTCGGTGTTCTCATTATAGTTATGTGGCAGACGGGAATACTGCATAAACTTTTGAAAACAGATGAATATATATTACCGTATCCCACAAGGATCATCAGTATTATTTTTGAAAACAGCGACAAAATAATGACTAATGTATGGGCGTCGGTTGAAGTGGCAGTCTGCGGACTGATTTTAGGTTCGCTGTTGGGCTATATCATAGCAATTATAGCTGCAATTTTTCCGATCTACGGAAGCGGCGGGCTTACAATAGTATCAGCATTTAATGCTATCCCTATCGTTGCTCTTGCACCTGTTATTATTAACTGGACTAAAGATGTCAGCGAACAGGCAGAAATACGAAGCATGGTTGCGAAGATAATAGTGGTAACTGTGGTAAGTATGGCGTCAATGAGTGTCAATGCTTACAGGGGACTTACAGAACTTACGCCTTTCTCACATGATCTTATGAAAACCTATGCTGCAGGAAAAATTACAGAATTTGTAAAGCTGCGCCTGCCAAACAGTATTCCGTATATATTTACTGCTCTCAGAGTAAGCGTTCCGGGTAGTGTAATAAGCGCTCTGGTAAGTGAATATTTTGCAGAGTATATTATCGGAGTAGGCAGACAGATCCGTGAAAATATTCTTATTGCACAGTATTCAACAGCCTGGGCTTATATAATTACAGCTTGTATAATAGGCATATTGATGTATGCAGTTCTTATGATAATTGAGTCGGTATTGTTAAGGAAACGCAGATGAAATGTGTTTCTGATAATATAAATAATCCCATTAAACAGGAGGAATTTATTATGAAAAATTTAAAGAAAACACTGGCGGCAATTGCGGCATTAACAATGGTAACGGCATCTATGTCTGGATGCGGATCATCGGAGGATAAATCATCAGGTTCAACAGCATCATCTTCCGGAGAAAGCGTTTCTTCATCATCAGTATCAGAAGAGAGCAATGGGGAAATGTCTAACGAAGAAAGAATCATTTCGGCAGCTCAGGAAGGAAAAGTCGGTAACTGGGGACTTGGAAATGAATATGAAATCCTTGCTCTGCTCACAAAGTACGGTCAGGATACGACATATCTTTCTCAGTCATTTGATATGGACGGATTTGACGACGGTTCAATTACTCTTGCTTCAGCCATGACATACAATGAACTTGGTCTTGTAGTAAACGACTACGAAGGCGGCTACGGCTACGGTGATACAGTCGGCACAATTGATATGAACGATGAAGGTGTTGCAATGCTTGAAGATAATCTCTTCTGTACTAAAGAATTTGCAGAGTCAAATCCGAATACTGTAAAAGCATTTGTTTATGCTTCAATGGAAGGTTGGAAATATGCCTGTGAACATCCTGATGAAGCGGCACAGATCGTTTATGAGGCAGGTTCTTCTGTATCTTCTGACCATCAGGCATATATGGCATCAGAAGTAAAGAAACTGGTTGAGACTGATACAAAGGGTAATATTGTTACTGATTACGGAAAAATGGATGAGGAGGCTATGCAGCAGACTCTTGATCTTGCTAAGCAGTATATTTCACTTGATGACAGCGCTGCTGCTGAAAAGTTACAAACACTCACACTTGATGATATCCGTGATACATCTTATTGGGAATCCGGAATGGCAAAGGATTTTGGTGAGCCTGAAAAGAAAGACGTTTCTGTACAGCTCAAATGGCTGCCGCAGTGTCAATTTATGGGTTATTTTGTAGCTGAGGCAAAGGGTTACTATGACGAAGTAGGACTTAATGTTGATATTATCTCCGGCGGCGGTGACATCGGCGAAACAACAGCAGTAAACAATGGTACTGTTGACTTTGGCGTAACATGGGTATCCAACCTTATTTCCGCAAACGCAGGCGGTATGGATCTTCTTGAAGTTGCACAGGTTTATCAGCGTTCCGGACTTGTTCTGGTATATAAGAAATAATTGATTTATACTCTGTATGGACGGGCATTGCCCGTCTGTCAGAATTTCTGAAAGGAGTAAAATTGCTATGGATATGATTATAAAAAACGGTACAGTTGTAACTGATTCAGAAATGTTCAGAGCTGATGTTGCTGTCAAGGACGGAAAAATTGTTTCTATCGCTGAGAGCATCAACACCGGTGGCTGTAACAATGTTGTAGATGCAGAAGGCAAGCTTGTCCTTCCGGGCGCTATTGACGCACACACTCATCTGGCAATGCCATTTGGCGGAACCATTTCCTCTGATGATTATTTTGCCGGAACAAGGGCCGCTGCCTGCGGCGGTACTACAACGGTATTTGATTTTGTATTGCAGGATTTCGGCGAATCAATGGTTGACGCCGTTAAACGCCGTGACGCTCTCTGTGCCGGAAACGCTGCTGTGGATTATTCTTTTCATGTAGCTGTAAAGGATGTCAGCAACGGACTTATTGATACTATTGAAGATTGCGTGAAATTCGGTGTACCTTCATTCAAGGTGTTTATGGTATACGATTTTGGTGTGACAGACGGCGTATTTTATCAGGTACTGCAAAAGGCAAAAGAATGCGGTGCGCTGATAGGAGTTCATGCAGAAAATAATGAAATGGTGAATATGTTCACAAAGCAGTTCCTTTCAGAAGGAAAAACAAGTGCATGGTATCACTATATGTCTCGTCCGGAGTTTGTCGAGGGAGAGGCAGACGAAAGAGCAATTCAATGGGCAAAGGCTGTGGGAGTCCCGCTGTATATCGTACATCTTGCCAATAAACAGGGCGTTGAGGCGGTAACAAAGGCAAAAGATGAGGGCTACACTATCTATGCAGAAACTTGTCCGCAGTATCTTGAATTTACAAGTGATGTTTATAAGCGTGAGGACGGCAGAAATTTTGTATGTTCTCCTCCGATGAAAGGCGAGGAAAGTCGTCAGGCGCTTTGGGAAGCAATCAGACGAGGCGATATTGATACAATTGCGACTGACCATTGCCCTTTCCAGTCATATGAAAAAGACTGGGGTAAGGATGATTTTTCAAAGATTCCAAATGGCTGTGCGGGAATTGAAAACATGTATCCTTATATGCTGTCCGCAGCAAACGAGGGGAAAATACCATATACTAAGGCTGTGGAGCTTTGCTCAGCAAATCCTGCAAAAATTTTCGGCTGCAAAACCAAAGGCAGTATAGCTGTGGGCAAGGACGCTGATATCGTGATTTATGACCCTTCAGTTGATTTCACTATCACAAATGATAAAATGCATTCAGATTGCGACCATACTATCTGGGAGGGTGTAAAAGTACACGGCTATCCAGTTAAGACCTATTCAAGAGGTAAGCTTGTATATGAAAATGGCGGATTCAGAGGCGAAAAGGGATGGGGAAAATTTATTAAATGTTCTCTTAAATAATGAAATTGCAGAAAGGAGGCTGATGATATGTTCAGATTAAAAGAAGAAGCGGCACGTTGTCTGCTTTGTTTGGAAGGCGCTTGTACTGCTGCATGCGAAAAAGGGTTTGATCCTGCAAGGGCTGTCAGAGCCATTCGTTTTGAAAATGAAGCTGGGGCAGGAAACTTTATTGATAAGGGAGTATGTTCCGAATGTACAGGAAATTGCGAAAACGTTTGTATTCATTATGACAGACCTATAAGAATACGTGAAATGGCATCAATGCTGCCCGAAGTGGCTGAACTTACACAAAAGCCGGATCTTTCAATAGATTTCTGTGGAGTTCACTGCGAGAATCCGTTTTTTCTGTCATCATCAATTGTGGCAGGGGATTATGAAATGTGTGCTAAAGCGCTGGATATGGGTTGGGCAGGAGTGGTTTATAAGACGGTAGGATTTCTTATACCGGAGGAGGTTTCGCCGAGGTTTGATGCAATAGGCAAGGAGGGAACACCTTTTATTGGCTTTAAAAATCTTGAACAGATTTCTGACCATGAGCTATCATATAATCTTGATGTGTTCAGAAAATTAAAGAAGAATTATCCGGATAAGGTTCTGGTAGTTTCCATAATGGGGCAGAATGATGAGGAATGGGTAAAGCTTTCTCAGCTCGTTACTGAGGCGGGAGCTGATATAATTGAGTGCAATTTCAGCTGCCCGCATATGTCCGGTGAAGGTCTCGGCTCTGATGTTGGGCAGAACCCTGAACTTGTAAAGCATTATACGCAGCTTGTTAAATCGGCAACACATCTGCCTGTTCTGGCAAAGATGACGCCCAATATCGGCAATATGGAAATTCCGGCAATTGCAGCCGCAGAAGGGGGAGCCGACGGAATTGCCGCTATCAATACAATTAAAAGCATAATCGGAATAGACCCTGAAACTATGTCAGGCTATCCGTCAATTGGCGGAAAAAGTTCAGTATCGGGATATTCAGGAAAAGCTGTAAAACCAATTGCTCTGCGTTTTATCAGTGATCTTGCTCACTGTGAGAGACTTGACGGACTTGAACTTAGCGGTATGGGAGGAATTGAATCCTGGCATGATGCTTTGGAATTTATTCTTCTCGGATGCAGGAATATACAGGTTACTACGGCAGTAATGCAGTATGGCTACCGCATAATCGACGACCTTATATCCGGTATGGGAAATTATATGGTGACCCATGGAATCAGCAGTATTTCAGAGCTTGTGGGAGCAGCAGTTGACAATATAATTCCGGCAGATGAGCTGGATAGAAATACGCTTATTTTTCCTCATCTGAATAAAGCGAAATGTCTCGGCTGCGGCAGATGTGTAATATCATGCAGCGATGCTGGACATCAAGCGCTTAAAATGGTTTCAGGAAAGGCGGCGCTTAATGCTAAAAAATGCGTAGGCTGTCATCTGTGTATGCTGGTATGTCCTGTTGAGGCAATTGATAATAAAGGAATAAGAATTTCTAAACCCCAATAGTATAATATACTTCAAAGAGGTGATGAAATATGGCAATTACATTATCTCAGCTTTGTGCCAACACTGAGAAAAAATACTCAATGAAGCTTATTGCAGGACATGCAGGAATGGGAAATACTGTACGTTGGGTACATATAATTGAAGATAGTGAGGTACCTGATTTTCTGCATGGTAATGAGTTGATTTTTACTACAGGTATCGGTCATGTCGGAAATGAATGGCTGAAAAGTTTTACTGTCAGTCTGAAAAATAAAGGTGCAATAGGACTTGTTGTCAATATCGGTCCATACATCTCCTCTGTTCCGTCTCAGGCAATAGTATTTTGTGAACAGAATGGTTTTCCACTTTTCACAATACCATGGAAAACAAGGATTATAGATATTTCATATGAATTCTGCCGCAGGATAATAGCCAATGAAAAGCGTGAAAGTACTATTGCCGACGCTTTTCGTGGAATAATCAGGAATCCTGCCACTGCGGATGATTACAGTTCCATGCTTAATCGAGCAGGCTTTTATGATGACAGCTCCTATACGGTAATATCGCTGAGTATACTAAGGAAAAGCGTTTCAATTACGGAATCTGTTGTCAGAACAACAGATATGTCTCTCTGGCGTATGCTGAAAAAATCCGGAAACCATTCTTCGCTTTTTATGAAAGAAGGCGACCTGGTTGCAGTTAGGCAAAACTGTTCGGAAGAGGAAATAGTAATGTTTTGTGAACTTTTAAGACCAATTGCCGAACAGTCTGCTGATACTGAAATTTATATCGGAGTTTCAGAAAGCTTAAGAGGTTTTGCGGAAATTTCTCAGGCTTATGAACAGTCGTATGCAGCAATGCTGACTGGACGCATAAAAGGCAAAGAGCGTGTGTTTTACCGTGATATCGGTCTTATGAAACTGATATTCGGTGTAAAGGATAAAATGATACTGTCATCATTTGCAGAAGAAAATTTAGGAGTGCTCCACAGGTATGACTCTGAAAAAAATACTGATTATTGCAGTATTCTGAGAAAATATCTGGAGCTTAACGGAAGTGTGCTTGAAGCGGCGGCAGAAACAGGAGTTCACCGCAATACAATTAATTATAAAATCAGGGCAATACGTGAAATACTCGGACGTGAGCTTGATGATCATACAAAAAGTATGCTGATGCTTGCATACCTTATTGAAGATGTGCTTGACATATATGATAACTTAAACGGAGGTAATAAACAATGAGCGCTGAATCAATCAAATATAACCACTGCACCTACAATCTGCAGTCATGGTCAAAACAAAAAGGACTCAATCCTGTTCCGATTGAAAAGGCTGATGGTATTTATATGTGGGATTTTGACGGTAACCGCTATACGGATATGTCTTCCCAGCTTGTTAATCTTAATGTGGGTCACGGCAACCGTGCTATTATAGATGCAATTAAGGAGCAGGCTGAAAAATACTGTTATCTTTCGCCTTCTTACGGAAGTGAACCCAGAGGCGAGCTTGCTAAAATGATTATCGGGCTTATGCCTGATAACATGGGAAAGGTTTTTTTTACAAACGGAGGAGCTGATGCAAATGAAAATGCGGTCAAAATCGCAAGAATGTATACCGGCAGACAGAAAGTATTTTCACGTTACAGGAGCTATCATGGCTCTACATACGGCGCAGGAAACCTGACCGGAGAACCAAGAAGATATCCTCTTGAACCTGGTGCACCGGGATTTGTAAAGTTTTTCGACCCATATATTTACAGAGAAAAAATCAGATTTGCAACTGAAGAAGAAGCCTCAGAATACTATGTTGCAAAGCTGCGTGAACAGGTAATTTACGAAGGAGCAGATAATGTAGCCGCAATCGTTATGGAAACTATCACAGGTTCAAATGGGGTAATTATTCCTCCGAAAGGTTATCTCAAAGGTGTACGTGCAATATGCGATGAATTCGGTATCATGATGATATGCGACGAGGTCATGGCAGGTTTCGGCAGAACGGGTAAAATGTTTGCATTCGAGAACTTTAACGTTAAGCCTGATATCGTAAGTTTTGCAAAAGGCGTTACCTGCGGTTATGTTCAGCTGGGCGGCGTTGTTGTCTCCAAAAAAATCGCTGAATTTTTTGATGATCACCTTCTTTCCTGCGGACTTACATACAGCGGTCATCCGCTTGCCTGTGCAGCAGGTGTTGCCTGCCTTAACTTCTATAAAGAGGCGAATATACTTGAAAATGTAAATAAATCGGGCGCAGTTTTAGGAGAATGCCTTGAGGAATTGAAATGTAAACATGAGAGTGTCGGCGATGTGCGTTATATCGGACTTTTCTCAGCAATCGAACTTGTCAGGGACAGGGAGACAAGAGAGCCGCTTGTACCATATGGAAAGGATCCGGAGGGAAAAATGGTAAAACTTATTGGTATGCTCAAAGCAAAAGGTTTTATGACTTATTCTCATGAGAATATGATACTCATTTCACCGCCGCTTATCATTACTCCTGAACAGGTTCGGGAAGAAATGGCAAAAGTAGATGAAGTTCTTGATGAAGCCGATAAAATGATTAAATAAATATTGAAAGGACGGTCTCTATGGTTAAAGAACACTACAGCGATGCCGTAAACTGTGCATTGTCTGAATATATAACACCAGCAAAGTTCAGAACGGTTTTGTTTGAGCAGCATAAACAGCCTGGAGGGATCACAGAAGTTCCGGTTGAAATAACGTTAAGTAAGGAGACCGTAAAAAAACTGAGCTTCAGAGTTTCGGGTGACGGTATGCTTTATGGATTTGCAAGAATAAAGCCGCTTATAAGAGAAAAATTCGGGGCAGAAGCAGTAAAAATATATATCAATGACTGGGAAGTTAAATTTATTCTTGTGTTTGAGTTGGAAAACGAGAAAGAAAAAGCATTTTATATAAAGCAGGAAGAAGTAATAGAACTGCTTGAAAACTGCTGTCGTGTACCTCAGCAGCAATCGTTAAAATAACTGAAAGGGAGTCTTAATTTATGTATACATGCAGCGAAAAGAGAATGGAAGACAAAATCAGAACATTCAGCCAGTTTGGTAATGCCGGACACGGGGGAATTACCAGATATTCACTGTCTCCGGAAGCAATTATGGCAAGAAACGAGTTCAGAAATCGCATGGAAGCAATTGGTGCTGTAATTGAAATTGATGATGTTGCAAATATGTACGCTACGATCCCGGGCAGTGATCCTGACGCAAAAAGAATAGTTATGGCATCTCACTGTGATTCCGTTAAAAACGGCGGCAACTATGACGGTATCCTTGGCGTAATGAGCGCTATGGAGGTGCTGGAAACTGTCGTTTCTGAAAACATCTCTCACAGGCATCCTCTTACAGCAATGATTTGGACTAATGAGGAAGGTTCACTTTATCCGCCGGCAATGATGTGTTCCGGAATTGTTTGCTATGATTATCTTCCTGAAGATATTCGCAGCAAATTCATATATGAAGATATGATGAAGTCACAGAGTATTCTCGATTCAACAAAGACATTCGGTGAAGCTCTTGAAAAATCAGGATTCAAAGGAAATATTAAATACCGTATCAGTCCGGAAAAATATCAGTATATGTTTGAAACTCATATTGAGCAGGGACCTATTCTTGAAGATGCCGGAAACGATATCGGAGTTGTAGACTGTGTACTTGGAATGTTCAACTATCGTCTGAAATTCTACGGTCAGACAACTCATGCCGGAACATTTCCTATGCCTAAGAGACGTGACGCTTTTCTTGCCGCTTCACAGGCTCTATGCTACCTTCATGAGGAAATTGACAAACTTGGTTACAGTGACCTTGTCTATACTACTGGTGAAGTTGTATGTCACCCCTGCGTACATACTTGTGTACCAGATTTCTTTGATTTTTCATTTGATGCAAGACATGAAAATCCGGAAGTTCTTAAAAAGGTTCTGGCAATTGTAAAAAGCTGTGCCGATAAAACATGGGCAGGTTGTACATGTGAGGTTGTAAAGGCATGGAACAGAGATACTGTTTACTGGGATAAAAAGCTTGTAGAATATGTAAAAGAGTCAGCAGAGGAGTGCGGAATCAAGCATCAGTACATTCATTCAGGTGCAGGACATGATGCACAGTTTGCAGCATATATGCTGCCGACTACAATGATTTTTGTTCAGTCAAAGGACGGTCTGTCCCATTGTGAACCTGAATTTTCATCAGTTAAGCACTGTACAGAAGGTGCAACTGTAATGCTCAATGCTGTACTAAAAGCTGATAATGACTGAAAAATAATATAGTATATCCGGGCGGATAGTATATTCTGCCCGGATTTTTAGAATTTGTTCTTAAATGAAAGGAGTTAACAGGAAATGGGTATGGAATTTAATGCTCCCAGAAGAATTTTAACAGGTGAAGGCTGTCTTGCAGATGCAGAAAAATATTTCTGTTCTATGGGAAAAAAAGCGTTTATAGTTACAGGAAAGCATGTTAAAAAGCTTGAATGTTTCACACAAGTTATGGGTTTTCTTGATAAAAATGGCATACAGTATACTGTGTACAGCGGAATTACAGGCGAGCCGGACGATAAAATGATAGATGAAGGTGTAAAGCTTTACAAAAGAGAGAAATGTGATTTTTTGATTGCCGTAGGCGGGGGAAGTCCTATGGATTCAATGAAGGCGATTGCTGCTCTTGTGACAAACGGAGGTAAGATTTCCGATTATATGGGAAAAACTATAACAGGCAAAATACCGCCTATGGCAGCTATTCCGACTACAGCCGGAACAGGTTCTGAGGCAACTCAGTTTACTGTTATTACTGATAGTGAAAAAGGAATTAAAATGCTGTTAAAGGGAGCAGTATTAGTACCTGAACTCGCTGTTATAGATCCTGTTTTTACAATTTCTTCTCCCAAGAGCGTTACTGCATCTACCGGACTTGACGCTCTTACTCATGCAGTTGAATCTTATACATCAAGGAAAGCTCAGCCTTTGACAGACACTGTATCTCTTGATGCAGTAAAAAGAATTTTCAGATATCTGCCTGTTGCTTATAAGGACGGAAACAATATGGAAGCAAGAACACAGATGTCCATAGCTGCTTTGGAGGCAGGAATGGCAATCAATAATGCGTCAGTAACGATAGTTCATGGAATGAGCCGTCCTATTGGCGCCTTGTTTCATGTTCCTCACGGACTTTCCAATGCCATGCTGCTTGAAAAGTGCATGAGTTTTGCTGCCGATGGTGCATATGGAAAATTTGCCGAGCTTGGACGAGCTATAGGAGCTGCTGACTCTGCAATGAGTGACAGATCTGCTGCTAAAGCGTTTGTTTCAGCTTTGGGAGAAATGTGCAGAATCTGTGAAGTTCCTACTTTATTAGAATACGGAATAGATAAGAGTGAATTTATGGCGGCAGCGGGTAAAATGGCAGCGGATGCTGTTGCAAGCGGAAGCCCTTCAAATACAATAAAAGAAATTTCTAAAGAGGATGTACTTGAAATATATGCATCTCTTTGGAATTGATATTATTATAAGTGATATAGCTGTTTACCTTATTGTTTAAATGATATAAAAAATGTGTGTTATCACAAAATGGTGATGCCTGATTAGTACAAATTAAACAGAGAAGTTATTAAATCTGATAATTTAGAAGTTTTTTCTTTAATCAATTAGATTAATACAAAAATAAACTGTGGTTTTTACACCGCAGTTTTATTTTTGGTATTTAGAAAATCTCCGGCGAGGTCGGGGGTTGCTTATTATTTATAAAAAAACAAAAATTCTATATAAATGTAATTTATCTATTGAAAGTTATGTGTGCTTTGTGCTATAATAAAATATAAATATATTTTTGAGGATGTGTTTTTTTGCGTATTCTTGGAATTGATCCCGGTTATGCTATTGTGGGATTCGGAGTCGCAGATTATTCCGGAATGAATTTTGCACCTGTAGAATATGGTGCAATTCTGACGGAAGCCCATACGGATTTTTCTCAGCGTCTTAAATGTATTGCAGATGATATGGATTATATTCTGGAAAAGTTTGAACCGGATTGTTTATCAATCGAAAAACTGTTTTTTACTAACAATCAGAAAACGGCAATTGATGTAGCACAGGCAAGAGGAGTAATAGTACTTTCGGCTGTAAGGCATGGCATATCAATATATGAATATACGCCGTTACAGGTAAAACAGGCGGTCGTAGGGTACGGCAAGGCTGAGAAAAAACAGGTTATGGATATGACCAGACGTATTTTAAAGCTTGAACAGATTCCGAAACCGGACGATGCCGCAGATGCTTTGGCTCTTGCAATCTGTCACGGACATTGCTGTAAAGGAATAAGATAAAATAAGTAATAAGTAAGGTGAAATGAATGATTTATAGTGTTAGAGGAAAGCTTACACATAAAGAACCGTTTCTGGCAGTTGTGGAGTGCTCTGGAATAGGCTATGCATGCAGAACAACTCATTCGACAGCGTCTCAGCTTGGCGAGATCGGTAAAGAGGTTTATCTTTATACATATTTACATGTACGTGAGGACAATGTTGAGCTTTTCGGATTTTATTCCATGCAGGAGTTAAACTGCTTTAAAATGCTTATATCTGTATCCGGAGTCGGTCCGAAAGCAGCTTTGTCAATTCTTTCGGATATAGACGCTCAGAGATTTGCGCTTACTATAGCGTCGGGTGATAGCAAGGTATTTACTAAAACAAAGGGCGTAGGTCCTAAGCTTGCTCAGAGAATAGTACTGGAATTGAAAGATAAAATTGCAAAGGAAAGTATTACAGCTTCGGATATAAAATCGTCAGGTAATATTTTTGTGCCTGAAGGCGATAATTGTGCGGAAGCGGTTTCGGCACTTATGGTTTTAGGATTTTCACAGGAAGAGGTTGCCGCTGCCGTATCAAAAATAGATACATCTCTGGATACGGGAGAAATTGTGAAACAGGCTCTTAAAATAATAGGTAAAAAATAATAATCACGGAAAGGTGAAAATAAATTGATAGAAACAGGAGATATGGAGTTTGAGAGCAGGGCTGTGGCTCCTGAGTATACCGAATCAGATGCGGAAACCGAATTCACACTTCGTCCTCAGACTTTACAGGAATATATCGGGCAGGATAAGGTAAAAGAAAATCTTGCTATTTATATAGAAGCGGCAAAACGAAGGGGAGAACCTCTTGATCATGTACTGCTGTACGGTCCTCCGGGATTGGGTAAAACTACTCTTGCCGGAATTATCGCTCATGAAATGGGTGCAAATCTGAGGATAACCACCGGTCCGGCTATTGAAAAACCCGGAGACCTGGCAGCACTGCTTACTAATTTATCTGCAAATGATGTTCTTTTTATAGATGAGATTCACAGATTATCACGTTCAATTGAGGAAATACTCTATCCGGCACTTGAGGATAATGCTCTTGATATTATAATAGGCAAGGGACCGTCTGCACGTTCAATACGTGTGGATCTTGAAAAATTTACACTTGTAGGAGCTACAACCCGTGCAGGACAGCTTACATCTCCTCTGCGTGACAGATTCGGGATTGTTCAGCGTCTTGAGCTTTACAGTCATGAACAATTGAGTGATATTATAAGAAGAAGCGGTACTATTCTGGGAATCCCTTGTACTTCGGACGGCGCTCTGGAGATCGCAAAGCGTTCGAGAGGAACGCCGAGAATTGCAAATAGATTTTTAAAGCGTGTAAGGGATTTTGCAGAGGTTATGGGAGACGGAGAGATAACGAGAGATATTGCGTCTATCGCTCTTAACAGACTTGAGGTTGATTCACTTGGACTTGACAGTCTTGACAAGCGAATGCTTACAATGCTTATAAAAGGATACAACGGCGGTCCGGCAGGACTGGAAACGCTGGCGTCCGCTATCGGAGAAGAAGCAATAACGCTGGAGGACGTGTGTGAACCGTTTTTGATGCAGCTTGGATTTCTTGCAAGAACTCCAAGGGGAAGAGTAGCAACAAAGCTTGCTTATGCTCATCTGGGATTTTTAAAAGATGATGAGAATGAGGGACAGCTGACATTATAAATTTTATTATGAGACAGGAGATATTGTCAAATGGGAAGATTATTTGGAACTGACGGTGCAAGAGGAGTAGCAATTACAGAACTTACTTGTGAAACTGCAATGCAGATAGGAAAAGCGGCGGCTATTGTACTTACAAAGAAAACAAAACATAAACCTACGATTTTTATAGGTAAAGATACAAGAATTTCGTCAGATGTTCTTGAAGCGGCTCTTGCAGCAGGTATTTGTTCGGTCGGAGCAAATGCTGAGATACTCGGAGTTGTTCCGACTCCGGCAGTTGCGGCTCTTGTTGAACAGAAGGGTGCAGACGCAGGCGTTATGATCTCAGCATCGCATAACAGTTTTGAATTTAACGGTATTAAGCTTTTTTCGTCAACAGGTTACAAGCTGTCAGATGAAATGGAAGAAGAAATTGAAGAGTTGATTTTAGACAGACCTCAGGATATGAAGCTTGTTTCACATGGAGAAGTAGGTAAAATTACATATTACCGTGACGCACAGACGGATTACATTCGCTATATTATGAAATCTATAAAGGGTAATCTCACAGGACTCAGAATTGCCATTGACTGTGCAAACGGAAGTGCTTCCGCAACTGCAAAAAGACTTTTTGAGGGACTTGGAGCAAATGTTTATGTTATAAATTCTTCTCCGGACGGTACAAATATTAACGATAACTGCGGTTCAACTCATATTGGAAATCTTATGCAGTTTGTTGTGGATAAAAAATGTCATGCCGGTCTTGCCTTTGACGGTGATGCGGACAGATGTCTTGCTGTAGACGAAAAGGGTCAGCTTATTGACGGTGACAAGCTCATGGCTATTTGTGCAAAGGCTTACAAGGAACAGGGAAAACTGAAGAAAAATACCGCTGTTGTTACTGTTATGAGTAATCTGGGATTTACTTATTTTGCTAAGAACAACGGTATAAAAATGCAGACTACTAAAGTCGGCGACAGATATGTACTAGAAAAAATGCTTGACGGCGGATATAATTTGGGCGGCGAGCAAAGCGGTCATATTATTTTCCTTGACGAAGCCAATACCGGCGACGGTCAGCTTTCAGGCGCAAAGGTTCTGGAAATACTGGCTGAATCCGGAAAGAAAATGTCGGAGCTTGCATCTGTAATGGAGCATTATCCACAGGTTATGATAAATGTCAAAATAAGTCCCCGTGACAGAGAGGTCTGGAAAAACGACAGCCAGATCACAGACCTTATTGAGCATTATGAAAACGAACTGGGTGACAGCGGAAGAATTCTGGTAAGAGAAAGCGGAACAGAACCGCTTATAAGAGTAATGCTCGAAGGAAAGGACTTTAAGCAGATAAACGAATACGCTATTGCAATTTCGGAAAAAATAAAGGAACGTGCCGGAAGATGATAATAGCGGGGACGTTAAGAAGCGTCTGTGGAAAAATAAACAGTAAAGGACTTAAGGACTATGCGTATCGCACAGAACTGGAAAGAATATAAAATAATAGATACTACATCACAGGAAAAGCTGGAGTCATGGAACGGTAATATTCTTATACGTCCAGATCCGCAGATCATATGGAAAACTCCGAAAAAATCTCCGCTGTGGGATAAGGCAATGGGACATTATCACCGTTCCTCCAGTGGCGGCGGAAGCTGGAGCTTTTCAAAAAAACCTCCCGAGTCATGGGAGATGTCTTATAAGGAACTGAAATTTCTTATAAAGCCTACAGGTTTTAAGCATACCGGACTATTTCCCGAGCAGGCAGTAAACTGGGATTTTATGTCCGATAAAATAAGAAATGCCGGACGTGAAATAAATGTTTTGAATCTTTTTGCTTACACGGGAGGAGCAACCCTTGCCTGTGCGGCAGCAGGAGCAAACGTATGCCATGTTGACGCTTCTAAGGGTATGGTTAGTTGGGCAAGAGAAAATGCAGCTCTTTCAGGTCTGACTGAAAAACCGATTCGTTGGATAGTGGACGATTGTGAAAAGTTTATTGCAAGAGAGATCAGACGCGGAAGGAAATATGACGCCGTTATCATGGATCCTCCAAGCTATGGCAGGGGTCCGGGCGGAGAAGTCTGGAAGCTTGAGGACTGCGTTTTCGATCTTGTTAAACTCTGTACCGGAGTTTTAAGCAATGATCCGCTATTCTTTTTGATAAACAGCTATACTACCGGACTTTCACCGTCGGTTATGGGATATATTTTAGGAGAAACTATTTGTCCGCAGTTCGGTGGAAATGTTACATTTGATGAAATAGGACTTCCGGTTGAAGAAAGCGGGCTTTGCCTGCCATGCGGTTCAACAGCTATATGGCAGAAAGGATAATGTATATGGAGAATTTTGCAGAGTCTGTTAACCTTGATTTTAAATATGACGGGGAAGACGAGTTCGTTTTAAAGGATATAAATATAAGCTTTAAACAGGGTGAGATGACTGCTGTTCTCGGACATAACGGCTGCGGAAAATCTACCTTTGCAAAGCATCTTAATGCTATTCTGCTGCCCAGCGGCGGTAAGGTTTACGTTGACGGTATTGATACAAAGGACGAAAACAGAATTTACGATATACGTCAGCGTGTAGGAATGGTTTTTCAGAACCCTGATAACCAGATAGTTGCGACTATTGTGGAAGAAGATGTAGCTTTTGCTCTTGAAAATCTGGGAGTAGAACCTAATGAAATCCGTAGGAGAGTTGATGAGGCTTTAAAAGCAGTGGGAATGTATGAATACAGAATGCATGCCCCTCATCAGCTTTCGGGAGGACAAAAGCAGAGAGTTGCAATTGCGGGGATAATTGCTATGCGTCCTCGCTGTATTGTTCTGGACGAGCCTACGGCTATGCTTGATCCGAAAGGAAGAGCAGAGGTTATGAAAACCGTTAAGGAGCTTAACAGTAAGTACGGAATAACAATAATTCTGATTACTCATTATATGGAAGAAGCTGCACAATGTGAAAGAATAATCGTAATGGATAAGGGAAAGGTTCTGATGGATGACAGTCCGAAGCAGGTATTTTCCCGTGTTGAGGAGCTTAAAGCTGTGGGACTTGATGTTCCTCAGGTGACAGAGCTTGTATATGAGCTTAATAAATACGGTTTAAAACTTGATACTCATATTATAAATGAAAATGAATGCTGCGATGCACTGCTGACACTGCTTTCATGATTTTGGAGACGGTAAAAAAGGAGCTTGGAAATTGGCAATACTGAAAACGGAAGAATTGACTTATGTTTACAGTCAGGGAACGCCTTTTGAAAAAACGGCGGTTGACCATGTAAATCTTGAAATAGAAAAGGGAGAATTTGTCGGGGTAATAGGTCATACAGGTTCGGGCAAATCTACTATGATTCAGCATTTTAACGGTCTGCTTAAGCCTACATCAGGAAAAATATATCTTGACGGTGAAGATATCTGGGCAGATAAAACAAAAATACGTCAGGTGCGTTTTAAAGTGGGACTGGTTTTTCAGTATCCTGAATATCAGATATTTGAAGATACGGTATATAAGGATATTGCATTCGGTCCTAAAAACATGAAGCTCAGTGAGAATGAAATTGACGGACGTGTCCGCAGAACTGCTTTGTCAGTGGGTCTTATGGAGGACATTCTTGAAAAATCTCCATTTGAGCTTTCCGGAGGGCAGAAACGTCGTGTTGCAATTGCCGGAGTTATGGCAATGGAACCTGAGGTGCTTATACTGGACGAGCCTACAGCGGGTCTTGATCCTCAGGGACGTGATATGATCTTAAATCAGATAAACAATTATCATAAAACAACAGGATGTACTGTTTTGCTTGTTTCACACAGTATGGAGGATGTTGCGAAATTTGCTTCAAAAATTCTTGTTATGAATGATTCAAAAGTTTTCTGTTATGATAAAACAGCCGAGGTATTTAAGCGTTCGGAAGAAATTTCAAGTATGGGGTTATCAGTGCCGCAGATAGCCCGTGTATTCAATATATTAAAAAATAAAGGAATTAGTTTTGATGAAGAGGTTTATACAGTAAAATATGCCAAAGAACTTATAATTCAGGAATTGAAAAAAAGGGGGAAAATCTGATGATAAAAGATATTACTTTAGGACAGTATTTCCCCGGAAACAGCATAGTTCATAGACTTGATCCAAGATATAAAATTATTATTTCCGGTATTTTTATTGCAATGCTTTTTATAGGTGATCATGTAATATGTCTGGAGATCGGAGCAGTTTTTGTCGCTATGGCGCTTATCCTTTCATCAATTCCGGTAAAAATGATAGTGAAAAGTATAAAGCCTATTATACCGCTTCTGCTTTTTACATCATTGTTTAATATTTTTTTTATTTCCGGCGGTATGCCGATTTTTGAATGGAAATTTATAAAAATTACCGATGCTGCTGTTCATACAACGTTTTTTATGTTTGTAAGAATAATTCTTCTGATTGCCGGAACTTCGCTTCTGACTTACACTACTTCTCCTATTGCGCTTACAGATGCAATTGAGAGACTGCTGAGTCCACTGAAAAAAATAAAGGTTCCGGTTCATGATCTTGCTATGATGATGACTATAGCTTTAAGATTCATTCCTACTCTCATAGAAGAAACGGATAAAATAATTTCTGCCCAAAAGGCAAGAGGCGTTGATCTTGACGGGGGTAAATTAATGGACAAGGTAAAGGCAGTAGTACCGATTATAATACCGCTTTTTGTGTCTGCCGTAAGAAGGGCAAGCGAGCTGGCAACAGCTATGGAGTGCCGATGCTACAGAGGCGGCGAGGGACGCACAAAAATGCGCCAACTGAAAAGCGGCGCAGCCGATTATGTATCCCTTATGATTTCAATTCTATTTTTGGCTTCAGTTATATTTATAAATGCAATGAATTAGGAAAGGGTAAAAAACGATGGATAACAAAAAGACGCCTGTTCAGAAGGGACAGAATAAATTTTCTGCCGGCAGAAAACACAGGTTTACTGATATATTGTTATATAATAAAAAAGGTGAAACAAGAGTTTTTCTGATACTTTCATTTCTGATTCCGTTTATTTTGATTTGGATAATGTTTTCACATTTTGAAGTGCATCCGTTCGGGGATAAACAGATTCTTGTAACAGATCTCTGGCATCAGTATTTTCCGTTTTTTAAGGAAGAACATGATAAGCTGCAAAACCTTTCATCATTACTGTATTCATGGAATACCGGTATGGGAACAAATTTCCTTTCTGTAATGTCCTATTATGCGGCAAGTCCACTGAATCTTTTGGCAGTATTTTTTCCGATGGAATATTCAAGAGACGCTATGACTCTTTTCCTTACTATTAAGATCGGCTGTGCAGGATTATTTTTTGCAATTTTTTTAAAGCATACATTTAAAAGAAATGATATTTCGATTGTTGGATTTTCATTATTATATGCATTATGCAGCTATATAATGGGATATTACTGGAATCTTATCTGGATAGATACCGTAGCGTTACTGCCGCTTGTAGTATTGGGTACGATTTTAATTGTAAGAGAAGGAAAATATAAGCTATATGCTGTTTCCCTTGCACTGTCACTTATTGCTAATTTTTATATCGGACTTTTTACATGTATTTTTACCGTTATGGTTTTTGCGGCGGCATCAATTATAAAGTGGCAGGGAATAAAAGGTACTTTTATACGTCTTGGTCAGATAGCCGGAGCAACGGTAATCGGACTCGGAATGGGCGCTTTTATTCTTATTCCTGCTTATCTAGCGCTTCAGCTTACTAACAGTGTTGACAATCAATTTCCTCAAATGATATCTTTTTATGAACCGTGGCTGAAAATGATTTCAAATGTAATAGGGTATCATGAACCTACTGCAAAGGAAGGTCTGCCGAATTTTTACTGCGGAATGTTTGCAGTAATTCTGCTTGGAGTATTTTTAATAAACAAGAAAATAAAAATAAGAGAAAAAATTATAACAGTTTTATATCTTTCATTTATAATTGTAAGCTGTAATATGAATATATTGAATTACATCTGGCATGGATTTCACTTTACCAATATGATTCCTTATAGATTTTCATTTATTTTTTCATTTATACTTGTGGCGGCGGCATACAGAGCGTTTACAGTAATAACGGAAGATATACAAATTTTTGATATTCTGGCGCTTTCGGCTATGACATTTATAATCGCACTTGTAGCTTACAGAGATCAGACTGAAAAAGCGCTGATTTACAGTATTATTACATGTTTTGTTTATACTGCTGTAATGTTTATTTACGAAAGAAAAATTATAAATAAAAATATCATGAGATATCTGATATGTGCGGTATGCACGGTAGAAATGGGAATCAATGCATATAACGGAGTGTCAACTGTTACTACTACTACGTATAGTATTTATCCTAAAAATAATGAGGAAATTCAAGCGTTAATTGATTATACTGAAAGAAATGACGGTGGTTTTTACCGTACGGAGCTGACTTCAACCTATACGATAAATGATCCGGCTCTTTACGGATTCAAGGGCGTTTCACAGTTTTCTTCGACTGCTAACGTAAGCGTTACAAGATATCTTGAAAGTCTCGGACTCATGGCGTCGGCTGCCGGAAACAGATATTATTATACTCAGTCCACTCCGATTATCAATGCGTTTTTGAATATTAAATATCTTATGGCGCATGACGGCTATTCCGGAGACGAAACATATCTTGATGAGGTTTCAAGCGAAGGTACTGTTAAGCTTTATAAAAATAATGCTTATTTGCCGATAGGCTTTGCGGCGGATAAATCAATAATGAATTATATTGGCGAGTCAAAGGAACAGGTTGAAAATCAGAATGAATTATTCAGACTGGCAACAGGTCTTGATGAAAATGTCTTTACGGCAGTGTCTATAAAGGATGTGGGGCATAAGGGACTTAATGTTGTTAAGCAGTCTGTTGGAAATTACAGCTATCAATATAATAAACCGGAAGACGGAAGTGATGACTGTTATGTCAAATATAATTATACGGTACCTGATGACGGACCTGTATATGCAGTATTTTTCTTTGATAATACCAACGGTTTTCAAGTTAAAAAGGACGGCGTAACTGTTCACAGCTTCGGCAATCAAAAGTATAAAAATGTAGCGGCTTTGGGAAATTTCAAAGCCGGAGATGTAATTACTTTATATTCTAATGTTGAAAAAGAGAAAAGCGGCAGCGGAAAAGTTTTTGTTTATCAGGCGAATGAAGAACTTTTAAGACAGGGTATCGAAAAGCTTTCAAAGGGAGGAATTGCCGTTTCCGATTACAGCGATACCGAAATCAAAGGTACGTTTACCGCTGAAAACGACAGTGTTCTTTACACTTCCATTCCATATGACGGAGGATGGAAGGTTTATATTGACGGAGAAGAAGCGGAGGTAACTCCTTTAAAAAATGCTGTAGTATGCGTACCTGTTACTGCCGGTAGTCATGAAATCAGATTTAAATACTGTCCGCCGGGATTTGCAGCCGGAGCTGCAATTACTGTCGGTTCCGTAATAGTATTTGCAGCGATTTGGATTCTTGAGAAAAAATACAGAAAAAAAGTTAAGATTTCAAATTGTGAAACGGAGAAGTCCGATGCGGAATCTTAAAGTAATGATGGCATACAGGGGAACTAATTATCATGGTTTTCAGTATCAGGATAATGCACTGACAGTTCAAGAGGTTGTTCAAAAGCATGTTTCCTCTGTGCTGAACGAAAGAGTAATCATAAACGGCTGTTCAAGAACGGATACGGGCGTTCATGCTAATAATTACTGCTTTTCAGTTTTGACGGAAAGTAAAATACCTCCAAGAAATTTTGTAAGGGGAGTAAACGGCAGACTTCCCGATGATATTTCAATTTTGTCCTGTGAGGACGTTCCGCTTGATTTTCATGCAAGATTTTCATGTAAGGCAAAAGAATATGTTTATTTGATTCATAACAGCGAAAGTAAAAATCCTTTTACGACGGATCTGGCTTATCATTACAGAAGACCTGTTGATATTGAACTGATGCGTAAAACTGCCCGAAAATTTGTCGGCACTCATGATTTTCGGGCGTTTTGCTCAGGATATAATGAAAATAAATGCACAGTTAGAACAATTTATAATTTTGATGTAGAAATTAATGGCGAATTGGTGAAAATGCTTGTAAAAGGCGACGGTTTTCTGTATAATATGATTAGGATCATGGTAGGAACTCTTTTAGCTGTAAATGAAAAAAAGATCTGGACTGACGATATAGAAAGTATTATGGAATCCGGCGACAGACAGCGTGCGGGAAAAACCGCACAGCCTCACGGTCTTTATCTGAATAGAATTTTTTATTGAACAAACGATTTAAGGGGACATATGGTTGATGGAAAAAAATATAAAAGATGTTGATATTGTTATTCTGAGACGGCGAAGAAAACGCCGCAGACAGATGGCTAAATTTATAGCTTTTATTTTGTTGGCTTCAATTATTTTCGGTTTGTATGTTAAACGGGACGTATGGTTTCCGAAGCTTGAAGGAATCGGCAGTAGATTTCAAAGTGTAAAATCAAGCGGCGGGGAACTGTCGGGAGAAAATTTTCCTTTAAATATTTCCGGAGGTATTGATTATCAGGTCGGAAATCTAAACGGTTATCTGGCAATTTTAAGCGACGCTTATATTTATATTTACACAGAAGACGGAGAATTGTATGAAGAACGTCAGCATGCGTATGCAAATGCTATGCTTCAGACCTCCGGAAAAAAGGCTTTGATATATGAGTCCGGAGGAAATAAATTCAGGATTGACAATAAAAGAAAAAATCTTTATACTAAAAAGATGGAGCAGAATATTATTTTTGCCAGGATCAGTGAAAACGGCAATGTGGCTGTAATAACAACATCGGATACATATATATGTAAGCTTACGGTTTTTGATGATTCAGGTGAAGAAATATACAGCAGGAATTGTGTTGAAAGAGTTATTGATCTGACATTTAATGAAGACGGTACAGGGTGCATACTTGCAACAAGCGATGCTGCCGACGGCGAGATCATATCAAAGATCATATCAGTTTCATTTGATTCTAAAAAAGATAAATGGACTTCCGATGCACTGAATACAATGTGCCTGAAAACATACTATGACAGGAACGGTATACTGGTACTTGGAGATACCAAATGTGCATATTATAGTAATAAGGGCGAGCTTTTAACTTCTTATGATTATCCAAGCAGTCTTATTGACTGGGATTATCGTGACGGTAAAATAGCAATGCTTTTTGAAAATGAAATTAAACGTCAGAATTATTTTACTACTATAGACAGTGAAAAAAGAGAACCTAATCAAAATGAATTTTCAAACAGCAGTGCGAATTGTATACGTATATCTGGCGGGCAGGTTTTGATATTGTCAAAAGAAGGTATAATAAAATACGATTTTAATGGCGGAGGAGAAAAAAATATAAGTTCCGAAAGCGCTTATGAAAAGTTTATATTGATTGATAATTATATCTTCCTGCTGGGATATGACAGAATAGACAGAATAGAATATAAAGGATAATGAAACGGAGTGTTAGAACAACATGGGAGAAAAGTTCTGGTGGATATATGATATCATATCGGTTGTTGTAATCATATTTTTTGTTTTCAGCGGCGCCAGAAAAGGGTTTTCAAAAATTTTAATTACTGCGCTTGGCTGTGTAGCATCAATAGCTGCCGCTTTGTTTATTGGCAGTAAAACCACTGATTTTATTTATGACAAATTTTTTATAAAAAATAATGTAAAATCTGTTGAGGAAGCTCTTGAAGATTATCAGCCCGAGGATGTCATAAAAACAATAATTGAGAGTAATGAACTTTCGGGAGTCTTAAGTAATGAAAAAATAGAAGCAATTTTAAAAAGCGGAAACAGTATTGACAAGCTGTATGATTATGCAAACAGTGAAGCAGGTAATATTGTCAGCTCACCTGACATATTCGATGCAGATATAATCAACGGCTTTGCTGAAGCATTTGCCAATCAGATAGGAATCAATCTTCCGCCTTATGTGGTAAATGAAATTACGAAAAATGTAAGCAATAATGAAAAGCTTTTTAATTCAATGATTGATATGTTAATGAATCATCCTCAGGAGGTACCTGAATTTATTGAAGAAAATTACATAAGAGAACCTGCTAAGCGAATTATAAATGCAGCTGTTTTTCTTATAGTGTTTTTTATTCTTATGACGATTATAACTATTGTTATTAACAGGACTGTTAATTTTGGATTGTTAAACGGATTTGACAGGCTTGATAAATTTGCCGGCGGAATTTTAGGCATTATTGAGGCCGCAGCGGCAATTATGATAATAGCGGTAGCTGTAAAAATGATGATAAATATTTCTGAAAGTGACAATTCATTTATAAGCATGAATGCAGTTGAAAAAACAAAAATTTTCAGATATTTTTATCAATTATTATAGAGATATTTAGGAACTTAGAATTTAGAAAGGTGTTTATGTTATGGTATTATGCAGCAGATGTAAAAAAAGACCGGCAGTTGTTTTCATTACTTCAATGCAGGGAAATGAAAAAAAGAACGAGGGGCTTTGTATGGTTTGCGCCAAGGAATCCAATATTCCTCAAATTTCAGAATATATGGAACAGATGGGAATAACTGATGATGATCTTGAACAGATGTCTGATCAGATGATGGAAATTCTTGACGGAGACGGATTTGAAATGGGAGGTGCAGAAACATTGCCGCCTTACATACAGAATATGTTGGACAATGCAGGATTAACCGGACTAAAGTCGGTTCTTTCTGAAAAGAATAACGATAGGAAAAATCCTCCGGCGGAGAAAAAGTCCGGTTCTGCAAATTCAAGAGCAAATAAAAATACGGAAAAAAACAAAAAGAAAAAAGAACTTAAATTTCTGGATAATTACTGTACTAATTTGAATCAGCGTGCAGATGAAGGCAAGCTTGACAACATTATAGGACGTGATAAGGAGATTTCAAGAGTAGTACAAATTCTTTCAAGAAGACAGAAAAATAATCCGTGTCTGATCGGTGAACCCGGCGTTGGTAAAACTGCAATTGCCGAAGGAATAGCTCAGAGAATTGTCTCGGGAAACGTACCTTTTAATCTGACAGATAAAAAGGTTTATTTGCTGGATCTTACTTCTCTTGTTGCTGGAACCCAGTTCAGAGGACAGTTTGAGAGCCGTGTTAAGGGACTGGTAAATGAAGTTAAATCCGAAGGTAATATTATTCTTTTTATTGACGAGGTTCATAATCTTGTGGGTACAGGTGATTCAGAGGGTTCAATGAATGCGGCAAATATTTTAAAGCCTGCACTTTCACGCGGAGAGGTACAGGTTATCGGCGCTACGACATTTGGTGAATACAGAAAATATATTGAAAAGGACAGTGCTCTTGAAAGACGTTTTCAGCCTGTTACTGTAAATGAACCTACTGTTGACGATACGGTTGAAGTGTTAAAAGGAATAAAAAAATATTATGAAGCTTATCATAAGGTAAAAATCAGCGATGAACTTATAAGAATGTGTGCAGTGCTGTCTGAGAGATATATTCAGGACAGATTTTTACCGGATAAGGCGATAGATCTTCTTGACGAAAGCTGCGCATGTACATGTATACGCACTCCTGAGCTTGCAAAGCATGACGAGGAATCAAAAAGACTGAAAACTCTGATTGAAATGGAAAAATCCATGGAGGAGGAAAAAGAGCCTAACTATGAAGCGCTTGCAGAGGTTAAGGGTGACATTATCCGTGTTAAAGCCGAATTGGAAGAACTTGAAAAGGTTACTTCCAATATTCAGGTACAGGAAACAGATCTTGCAAAGGTTATTGAGCTGTGGACGGGTATTCCGTCATCTAAAATTGCTGAATCAGAATTTTCTAAAATGGCAAAGCTTGAAGATAATTTGAAGAAGCATATAGTGGGTCAGGACGAAGCAGTCAAGCTGTTGTCGGAGGCAATTAAGCGTACAAGAGTTCAGCTTAACAAGAGAAGAAGACCGGCGTCGTTTATTTTTGTAGGTCCTACCGGAGTAGGAAAAACAGAGCTGGTAAAGGTTTTATCCAGGGAACTTTTTGACTCTACTGAACCGCTGATCAGACTTGATATGACCGAGTATATGGAGAAGCATTCTGTTGCAAAAATGATCGGCTCACCTCCCGGATATGTAGGTTACGATGAAGCAGGCCAACTTACTGAAAAGGTAAGAAGACAGCCATATTCTGTAGTACTTTTTGATGAGATAGAAAAAGCGCACCCGGACGTTATGAATATTCTTCTTCAGATTCTTGATGAGGGTAAAATCAACGATGCACAGGGAAGAACGGTAAATTTTGAAAATACAATAATTGTAATGACATCTAATGCCGGTTCTACAGATAAAACAACAGGTTTAGGATTTAATAAATCTGCCGAGGAAATTTCTAAGGAAAAAGCAATGAAAGCTTTAAGAGATTTTCTCAGACCGGAATTTATAAGCAGAATTGATGAAATTGTCGTATTCAGACCGTTATCTCAGGAAAATTTTGCATCTATTGCAGGACTGATGCTTGACGAAATGAAAGAACCGCTTGCAGAAAAAAATATTATTTTTAAATATGATGAAAAATCTCTTGAACTGATTGCAAAAATGGCATTTGGAAAGAGTTATGGTGCGAGAGATATCAGAAGAGTTATCAGACAGGAAATAGAGAATAAGATTGCGGATATAATAATAGAAAAATCAGGAACTATAGCGGGTATAGGTGTTTCTGCTGAAAATGACAAAATAAAAGTTGAATATATGTAAATACTATTTTTAGAACCTGTTTATTAAAACAGGTTCTAAAAAATAGTAATAAGGATGCTTTTTAGAATAAGGAGTAAAATATTATGGATGAACAGCTTAAAAAGCAGATAGAAGAATTTCGTGAGAAAACTGAAAAATTCAGCAAAGGGGAAATAAATGTAGCAGAATATAAATCGTTTTCCGGAAAGTTTGGCAGCTATGCACAGAGAGGAGCTAAAACAGGAATGCTAAGGCTTCGCTTGGCAGGCGGACAACTGTCTAAGGAAAAATTTAAATCTCTTATTGACTTGTGTGAAAAATATGATATAAATCATATTCACTGTACTACATGCCAGACCTTTCAGCTGCATGATTTACCATTTAATATTATTGCAGACGTTATTACAGATGCTATAGAAAATGGATTTTACTGTATCGGCGGCGGTGGAGATTTCCCAAGAAATGTTATGGTATCACCGCTTTCAGGAGTGGAAAAGGATGAAAATTTTGACGTTTTTCCGTATGCTCAAAAGGCTGCCGATTATCTTATAAGTCAGATTGAAACGGTGAAAATGCCAAGAAAGCTGAAAGTTTGTTTTTCTAATTCCCCTGCAAATGCTGTTCATGCAACTTTTCGTGATTTAGGATTTGTATCTCGTCCGGACGGTAAATTTGATGTATATTGTGCTGGTGGTATGGGAGCTAATCCACGTATGGGAGTAAAAATCGCCGAAAAAACAGACGGAACTCAGGTTCTTTATTATGTTAAAGCAATGATCAGTTTTTTCTGCAAATACGGTAATTATGAGGTTCGTTCCAAGGCCCGTACCCGTTACATTCAAGAGGAACTTGGCGACGAGTTTACAGAGAAATTTAATATTGAGCTTCAGAAAGCTTTAGATGAAGGCGGATTGGACTGTAACATAACAGAAAATAAGGTGACAAAAATCGGCTGTAAAGCAGAAATCAATTCAAGACGTATTATAGAACAGAAACAGAAAGGCTTGTATGCTGTTAAATTTCACCCGATCGGGGGAATTTTAAATGTAAATATTTTAAAAGACTTATTTAATACAATAAGAGATATGCCTGATGTTTCACTGCGTATATCGCCTGATGAGACTATTTATATTATAAATTGTGACGGTATGGAAGCACAGGAGGTACTGAAAGCTACAGAATGCAGTGCTAAGACGGATATTGAAGAATCTGTTGCATGTATTGGAGCGTCTATATGCCAGCAGGGACTGCGTGATTCTCAAGAACTTTTAAAACAAATAATTGAAAAAGTAAAGCCGTTTAATTTTCCTGCTGACGCTTTGCCGGTACTTCACATAAGCGGCTGCAGATCTTCATGCGGTACTCATCAGATCGGCAAAATTGGATTTCACGGAAAAGTTAAAATGATTGATAAAAAGCCTCTGCCTGGTTTTGCAGTATCAATCAGTGGAAATGATGAACAAGGTAATGAAAATTTCGGAGAAGAGCTGGGAGTTATGGCGTCTGATGATATACCGGAATTTGTAATTGAGCTTGGAAAAGCAGTTACAGAATCAGGTATGGATTATGAAAAATTTGCCTCCGAAAAAGAAAGCGTTTTAAGAGAAATTATAAATAAGTATGTATAATTTTGGTAAATAAAAAATAAACAAATTAAATAATGGATCTACCAGATAGCATGATTTTTCTTTTGTTAATAATATAAAAACCATTTAAAGATTTTTTTCTCTTTAAATGGTTTTTGTATATTCCGGTAAAAAAGCAGAGTATAGTTATTTTTTCGATATTCAGTTTTTTACAGGAGCTAATTATATTAATTTTTATTAATTTTTATTAATTTTCATACATCTCATTGCGTTGAGTATGGCTATTACTGAAACGCCGACATCGGCAAATACAGCCGCCCACATATTAGCCAAACCAACAGAACCAAGAATTAAAATGACAATTTTAACTGTAAGTGCAAAAATTATATTCTGATATACAATTTTGAGGGTTTTCTTTGATATATTTATTGCATCAGAAATTTTTGACGGCTTATCATTCATAAGAACAATATCGGCGGCTTCAATGGCAGCGTCTGAACCTGCGCCCATGGCGATTCCAATATCCGCTCTTGAAATTACCGGAGCATCGTTAATACCGTCCCCGACAAATATCAGCTTACCTTTTTCCGAGGTTTCATTCAGAAGTTTTTCAACCATGTCAACCTTATCGCCGGGAAGAAGTCCGCAGTAAACTTCGTCAATTTTCAATTCCTCGGCAATGTGTTTGCCGACTTTTTCTGAGTCTCCGGTAAGCATAACAGTCTTTTTAATTCCGTTTTTCTTGAGAGATTGGATAGTCTGCTTAGAATCCGGTTTGATCTCATCTGCAATAATTATATGTCCTGCATAAAAATTATCTACGGCAATATGAACAGAAGTGCCGACATGATGACATGAATGCCAGTCTGCACCAATATCGTTCATCAGCTTATCATTGCCTATACATATTAACTTACCGTTTATTGTGCATTTAATACCGCGGCCTGCTATTTCCTCGTAATTTTTAATTAATGAACTGTCAGTATCAGAGCCGTATGCTTCGCATATGGATTGTGCAATAGGGTGATTGGAAAAGCTTTCCGCCATAGCGGCATACTCCAAAAGCTGACTTTCAGAAATTTTTTCCGGATGAACAGCAGTCACTTTAAAAACGCCTTTTGTCAGTGTTCCTGTTTTGTCAAACACAACAGTTTCTGCTTTTGAAAGTATTTCAAGATAATTTCCGCCCTTTACAAGTATACCGGATTTTGAAGCTCCTCCGATTCCTCCGAAAAAGCTCAGAGGTACTGAAATAACAAGAGCGCAAGGGCAGGAAATAACTAAGAATATCAGCGCTCTGTTTATCCATATAGCCCATTCGCCTGTAATGAAAGAGGGGATAAGCGCTAACGCAAGCGCCGCAAATACAACGCAAGGCGTATAGTATTTTGCGAATTTAGTAATAAAGTTTTCAGCTTTTGATTTTTTACTGCTGGAATTTTCAACTAAGTCCAGAATTTTTGAAACCGTTGATTCGCCGTATTGTTTTGTAGTGCGGACCTTAAGCATTCCGCTGAGATTGATGCAGCCGCTGATAACGCCGTCACCGGCTGCCACATCTCTTGGCATTGATTCTCCGGTAAGAGCAGAGGTATCAATACTTGAGTTTCCTTCTTCAACAATACCGTCCAGAGGAATCCGTTCGCCGGGCTTTATTACCGTAATGCTTCCGATCTCAACTTCTTCAGGAGCAGTTGAGATAATTTGTCCGTTTATTTCTACGTTTGCAAAATCAGGACGTATATCCATCAATGCGGCAATGGATTTTCTGGAACTGCCTACAGCATAGCTCTGAAAAAATTCTCCTATCTGATAGAACAGCATTACCGCAGTACCTTCATCGTAATCTCCCGTACCGTTGCAGTAACCCAGTACAAAAGAACCTATTGTTGCAATAGACATTAAAAAATTTTCATCAAAAATCTGACCGTGAAGAATGTTTCTTGCAGATTTTAACAGTATGTCGTAGCCGATTATAATAAAAGGAATCAGTGCGGCAACAAGCTGTAAATACTTATTATTGATCGGAATAAATACGACTGCCAGAAATAATATAAAGCTTATAATTATTCTTGCAAGCATTTTTTTTTGCTTTTTACTCATAATACACCTCGATTACTGTTAAAAAATAATTTTACAGTCCGGTTCAATTTTTTTGCAAATCTTTACGGCTTGTTTCATAATTTTATCAAATTTTTCTTCATCTGCGCAGATAGTCATTTTTTGAGTCATAAAGCTAACATTTGCAGATTCAACGCCTTCGATCTTAGAAATTGCATTTTCCATTTTTGCAGCACAGTTTGCACAATCCAGGTCTTCCAATTTAAATACTTTTTTCATAATAATCTCCATTCTATGGTTTGAACCATTAAAAATTTATTCATTTATATGCTCTAATCCCTGATTGATGATACTGCATACATGATCGTCAGCCAGAGAATAAAAAACATTTTTGCCTTCCTTTCGGCATTTTACAAGCTTATTAGTTTTGAGAATTCTTAACTGGTGTGAAACAGCAGTCTGGCTGACATTCAGCAGCTGCGATATATCACAAACGCAAAGCTCAGCTTCAAAAAGCGCATATAGAATTTTTATTCTTGTTGAATCTCCGAAAATCTTAAATAATTCAGCTAAATCATATAAGGTCTCGTCATTTGGTATACTTTCCTTAACTATTTTTATATTGTCTTCGTGCATACATAAGAATTCGCATTTTTCTATATTTTTTTCATTTTCCATCATATAAACATCCTTTCATATGAATATCTGTTCATATATTAACATATATTTTTTTTATTGTCAATATGTTTATGATAAAATTAAATAAATTATTTAAATAGGCCTGCCATCTAAATATATTATTACCGTTTTTTCTTCCTGATTTTTGTAAGAATAATTGAATATATCAATTATTTAAAAATGAATTATATATAAATAATATTAGGTTATAATAAAAGCGCAGAAAATATTCTGCGCTTTATAAATTATTTTGATTCAAGCGTACCGTGCGAAAGTGACTTTAAGTAAGCGTTAATAAATCCGTCAAGATCGCCGTCCATAACAGCGTTAATATTGCCGGTTTCAAAATTGGTTCGGTGGTCTTTGACCATGGTATAAGGCATAAAAACATATGAACGGATCTGTGCGCCCCAAGCAATTTCCTTCTGAACTCCTTTAATATCGGAAATTTTTTCAAGGTGTTCTCTTTCTTTAATTTCAATAAGCTTGGATTTAAGCATTTTCATAGCGTAGTCTTTATTCTGGAACTGGCTCCTCTGAGTCTGACAGGCAACGACAATACCAGTAGGGATATGAGTAAGACGTACTGCTGATGAAGTTTTATTGATATGCTGACCGCCTGCGCCGCTTGCTCTGAAAACGTCCATTTTTACTTCTTCAGGACGTATATCGACTTCGATAGTATCATCAATCTCAGGCATTATTTCAATAGCGGCAAAGGAAGTGTGGCGTCTGCCCGAGGAATCGAAAGGAGAGACCCTTACAAGACGGTGTACGCCGGCTTCAGATTTAAGAAAACCGTACGCATTGATTCCTTCAACCAGTATTGACGCACTTTTGATACCGGCTTCGTCTCCGTCAAGATAATCAAGAAGACTTACTTTGAAATCATGGCATTCTGCCCATCTGTTGTACATTCTGTAAAGCATTTCCGCCCAGTCCTGCGCTTCCGTACCGCCTGCGCCTGCATGGAAGGTTATTATGGCGTTTTTGCTGTCATATTCGCCGGTAAGAAGCGTTGCAAGCTTCTGATTTTCAAGTTTTTTCTTGAAATCTTCAAGTCCCTCTGAAATTTCTTCGGCAGAGCTTTCGTCGCCTTCTTCAATAGAAAGTTCTGTTAGAGTTATGAGGTCGTCAAGTTGTGATGACAGTGATTCCAAGCTTGAAATTTTATTTTCGATTGCTTTTGTCTTTTGAAGAACCTGCTGAGACTTTTCAAGATCGTCCCAGAATCCGGGTTCAGCGGCTTTGTTTCTGAGCTCCTCAAGCTCTACCTTGGAATTTTCAATGTTAAGAACATCTGATAATTCCTTGATTTCCGGAATATATGAGGAAAGTTCAGTTTTTAATTCATCTAATAAAATCATGAGTACTCCTTTATAATAATATATTTATTTAATTTTTAGAGATATAATTATTTTACAGTAAATACATATTACATTAAACTCCTTTTTCCATTTTCTACTTATTTATTATACTACAAAATTATCCCGACTGCAAATTTTTTTGTTTTTTTCTTGAAAGTGTTTGAAAATTAATAAAAATGTGTTATAATAATATACAATATAGTCGAATAAAAAATGGGGAGGAAAAATCAGTGTCAAATTTTACAGGTTCAAAATGCATAATATGTGAAAATGAATTCAATGATAATGACGATATAGTCGTATGCCCCGAGTGCGGAACTCCTTATCACAGGGAATGTTATCAGAAGGAGGGTAAATGTGTTAATGTAAGGCTTCATGACCAAGGCAAAAGCTGGTCTGATAGCGAGTATGCAGATAATGAAAATTCACGTAAGAAATGCGCTCACTGCGGAACTGTGAACAAACCGCATGCTATTATTTGCGAAAACTGCGGTGCTTCGATGGTCGACGGACTGGATTTTCAGCAAAATGATCAAAACGGAAGCTATTCCGGTTCAGCGCCTAATATGAATCAGGGGTTTAATCCTTACGGTGCGGGATTTAATCCCGATGATAAATATTGCGGAATGAATCCCGATGAAGAATTTGATGATATAAAGCTGTCAGAGGCGGCTGAATTCATAGGTACGAATAAGTTTTATTATCTTACATTGTTTAAAAGAATGAAAGAAACAGGAAAGAAAATTTCCTTAAATGCAATATGTCTTCTTTTTCCTCAGTTTTTCTTTGCAAACAGAAAAATGTGGACGGAGACTATTTTAACAATTATTGTTACAGTTCTTTTATCAATACCTTACATGATATATTCTATGTATCTTATTGGGACTTCATATGATTTGCCGTATTCTATTAATATAAATACGGATTCATTTGAAATAATAGTGACTATTGCCAATTATATGACTATGGCGTTCAGAGTTATTTTGTGTCTGTTTGCAAATTGGCTTTACTATCGTCATATGATCAGGAAAGTTAAAACTATAAAAAATACTGCCGGAGATGATTCAATACAAAAAATTAAAGTTTCCGGCGGGACAAGCTTTTTAAATATAGTTATTGCATTCGGTGTTCAGTTTTTGCTGACTGCCGCTGCTTTCCTGTGTTTTATATATTTAAAATGAGACTGGAGGATTACAATGAAAATAAGAAAAGCTGTTATTCCGGCTGCCGGATTGGGAACAAGAGTTCTGCCTGCTACAAAAGCCATTCCTAAGGAAATGTTTCCTATAGTGGATAAACCGGCTATTCAGTATATTGTTGAAGAAGCGGCAAAGAGCGGTATTGAGGATATATTGATCATCACAAGCCGAGGAAAATCTGAAATGGAAGATCATTTCGACAGAATGCCGGAGCTTGAAAGCAAGCTTATTGCCGGTGGAGAAAGTAAACGTTTAATGCTTGAACAGGTGGTAGATGTAACTAAGCTTGCAAATATAACTTATGTAAGACAAATGGAGCAGAAGGGTCTTGGACATGCCGTTTTGCAGGCGAAGAAATTTGTGGGAGACGAACCTTTTGCAGTACTGTACGGGGATGATGTAATAATCGGAGAAGATCCGTGTATCGGTCAGCTTATAAGAGCTTATGAAGATACCGGAATGTGCGGTGCTGTAGGAATTAAAGAGGTTTCAGCACAGGACATTCAAAAATACAGCTCAATGAAAGTAGAGCCCTTGAAAGATAATATTTTTAAGGTAGTCGACATGATCGAAAAACCCGGACCAAAGCAGATTTATTCACTCTATTCCATATTGGGAAGGTGTGTGCTTCCTGCTGAAATTTTTGATATTCTGGAGAATATTTCTTATGGCGCAGGCAATGAACTTCAGCTTACTGACGCTATGAAAATTCTTGCAAAGCGTTCGGGATTTGCAGGAGTGGATTTTACCGGCGTTCGGTATGATATGGGCAATAAGCTGGGAATTTTAAAAGCGTCTGTTGAAGTTGGAATTAATCATCCTGAGATTGGTGGGGAATTCCGCAGTTATCTGAAAGAAATTGCAAAAAGTTTGTAAAACTCTTGACAAATGCTGAAAAAAGGAGTATAATAAATTTGTTATCCTTGCTCGTAAATTATGACGGGCGGAATCCAGAAGGAGGTGTATTTACATGGCAAAAATATCCGAAAAGTATGAAGCAATGGTTGTATTCAGCGTTAATGCCGGTGAAGACAATGTTAAGGGTCTTGTAGAAAAGTTCAAAACTCTTATTGAAAACAACGGTACAGTTGAAGAAGTTAATGAATGGGGCAAGCGTAAGCTGGCTTATGAAATTGACGATCAGACTGAAGGCTATTATGTACTCTATACTTTTGAATCAAAACCGGATTTTCCGGCAGAATTTGAGAGAGTACTGAAAATCACAGACGGTGTTATGCGCTCAATGATTACTGTAAAGTAATTTTTCAGCCAGACGGGAGGACTTCAAATGCTTAACAAGGTTATTATAATGGGCAGGCTTACTGCTGACCCTGAACTCAGGCAAACGCCTTCGGGTATTTCAACATGCCGTTTTTCTGTAGCGGTTGACAGGGGATACAAATCCAAGGATACCGGAGAAAGACAGACGGATTTTATTCGTGTTACTGCATGGAGGCAGACTGCTGAATTTGTAAGCAGATATTTTTCCAAAGGTAAGATGATTATTGTTGAAGGAAGTCTGAGAAATAATGACTATACTGATGCAAACGGCGTAAAGCATTATTCTATGGACGTTCAGGCGGATAATGTTTCGTTTGGTGAAAGCAAGTCGGCATCAGCAAACGCTTCGGGAATAGGAAATGTAAGCAATTTCCAGCAGCCTAATGTGCAGCCGGTTTCTCAGCAGACAGCAGCTCCGCAGAGTCAGCCAGTTGAAGAATCTATACAGCTTGGTGATTTGGGAGACTTTGAAGAGATCCTCAGTGACGGAGAAGTTCCGTTTTAATTGACTTTGTATTTAAAAGGAGGCTAATGTAATGGAAAGAGAAAGAAATTCTCGCGGTGCAAAGAGACCACGTAAAAAGGTTTGTATGTTCTGTGCTGACAGAGTTGAAGAAATTGATTACAAGGATATCGCAAGACTCAGAAAGTGCATGACTGACAGAGCTAAGATTCTGCCAAGACGTGTTACCGGTACATGCGCTTATCATCAGCGTCAGCTGACAGTGGCTATAAAGAGAGCAAGATATGTTGCACTTCTGCCATACGTAAGCGAATAATATAAAATCATGGAGAAGCATTTAAGCTTCTCCTTTTTTATATCTTGTATTATTGTATTGTAACCATAGACACTGTAAATAGAGAAAACCATTCAAATCTACCGATTTTCCATTTTTTATTTTTTTTTTACATACATAATCATGGCTGCCAAAGGTATAAGCTATGTAATGACTGTAATAAATCATTTTTTATAAGTTATTTTATTTTTCTGATTGCAATTACTGCGGCAATTACTGCATTTTCCGCATCCTTTTCCCTGTAATTGGTTTTTGATGTTTTTTATCACATAGTACAAGCAAAAAGCTATAAAAATAACACATATTAAAGAAATTAATATACTTATAAAATTCATAATATACTCCTATTGTTATATATTTATCAAAATATTTCCTGCTTGATATACAATGAATGAAACTGCATATGCGGTTATGGTTTGAATAACTGCAATTCCCAGAGCCCATTTTATACTTCCGGTTTCTCTTTTTATAGTTGCGAAAGCTGATATGCACGGCATATACAGTAATGAGAAAACCATAAAGGAACAAGCGGAAACAGGTGTAAATACTTCAGAAATTATGGTTGTAAGAGCAGTCGTACTGTCGGTAGAGTAAAGCATGCTCATAGTTGAAACAACAGCTTCTTTAGCAGCTATTCCTGATAGAAGCGATACTGCTGCCTGCCACGTTCCAAATCCAAGAGGCTTTAGAAAAGGCGCTATTACAGAACCTAAAGCGGCAAATATACTTTCTGAACTATTTTCTGCGAATTTGAGTGACGGTGAAAAATTTTGAAGGATCCATATTAACACGCTCAATGACAGAATAACGGTACCTGCTTTTACAATAAAACCTTTAGTTTTATCCCAAGTATTTTTTAATACAGATTTTAACAGCGGACGGCGGTATGGAGGCAGTTCCATAATAAAAGAAGCCTTATTGTTTTTGAATATGGTTTTTCGAAAAATCAAACCCATAATTGCAGCCATTATGATTCCGGTAATATACATACTGAAAACTGCAAGTCCCTGATAGGATTTAAAAAATGCACCTGCAAAAAGCGCATATATAGGTAATTTAGCTCCGCATGACATAAATGGGATAAGCATAATTGTCATGCGTCTTTCATTTATATTTTTCTGGGTCCTTGCTGCCATTACTGCGGGGGTTGTACAGCCGAATCCCATAAGCATTGGTATGAAAGATTTACCTGATAGTCCCAGTTTTCTCAAAAATTTATCTGTCAGAAATGCAGCACGTGCCATATAACCGCTGTCTTCCAGTATTGAAAGGCATAAAAATAATATAGCAATTTGAGGAAGAAAGACCAGTATACCGCTTGTGCCGCCAATGATACCGTCGGTTATTAGATGCAAGGTCCATTCAGGAGCGCCGGCAGCTGTCAGTATGAATGAAACAGTAGGAATTATTAGATTTTTAAAAAATATTTCTATTATATTACTTAAAAATTTACTGACAGAACCGAATGTTATAGTAAACATAAAAAATATTATAAAAAAGAATATTGGATAAGCTAAGAATCTATTGGTAACTATAAGATCAATTTTATCTGATAAGGTTACTCTATCATTTCTTTTTGATTTTGTAACAGCTTTTGAGACTAAGTTTTCAATATACTGATATCTTGAATCAGCTATAAGTGACTCTCTGTCTGCATAGGGAGAAAGTAACTCATATTCATTAATGATATTATTAATTTCAGTTTTTTGTTTATCTGATAGATTTATGTATTTTTCATACGATTTATCGCCTTCAAGAATTTTAGAAGCAAAATATGGATAAGGCTTATCTTCCGGATTATTCTTGCTGACAATTACAGAATAAACTTTATTAAGAGCATTTCTTGTTGTGCGGTTGTAGTCTATTTCAATGGGCTTGCTGGCACAGTTGATCATACGGTGTATTTCATTAATGATGCAATCAATATTTTCATCATTCCTAGCGGAAATGGGGATAAAAGGTATTCCTGTTAATTCGGTAAGATAACGGCAGTCAATATTCATTCCGGAGGCGGTTACATCGTCCATCATATTTACTGCAATAATCATGGGAATATTTAACTCTGTCAGCTGAACTGAAAGATACATATTTCGTTCGAAATTAGTTCCGTCTATTATATTTATAATTAAATCCGGTTTTTCATTTAAAAGAAATTCCTGGGTTATTTTTTCCTCCAAGGAATAAGGGGATAGGGAATAAATACCGGGTAAATCTATAATATTGTAATCCGTATTTTTAAGTTTTCCTGCTTTTTTTTCAACAGTGACTCCTGCCCAGTTTCCTACATACTGATTACTGCCGGTAAGTAAGTTAAAGAGCGTGGTTTTACCGCAGTTTGGGTTACCGATTAAAGCAAGGTTACGGGACATTATAATACCTCCGTAGGTTTTACAATTATTTTTTTGGCTTCTGAGCGTCTTATTGACAACTCATAGCCACGAAGTCTTATTTCTATGGGATCGCCCAAAGGTGCTGTTTTTATTACTTTTATTATTATTCCGGGGGTTATTCCCATGTCAATCAACCGGCGTTTAAGAACGCCTGTGAGGTTTGTTCGGATAACTTCGGCGCTATGACCGCATTTGATATTGTTAAGAGTTGTTTCATTCATCTGTTCCTCCAGAAAAAATTCTTTTTCATTATTTTATGCTTTGAAAAAATAATATATTTCAATTGTTAAATAATATTTTTATTTCAGACAGCATGATGATTTTTGGACAAAAAAATATAAAAAAATAAAAAATAAACATATATTTTTCACAAAAATTTCACTTGACAAATTGCAGAAATTGTTATAAAATTAACAAGTAGAAGGACGAAAGTCCTGATCGAAAAAATTACATAAATGGAGGATAAAACTATGGCTAGATTTACGTTACCGCGCGATCTTTATCACGGTAAAGGAGCGCTTGAAAATCTTAAAACTCTTACAGGTAAAAAAGCAATTGTTGTGGTAGGCGGCGGTTCAATGAAGAGAAACGGTTTTCTTGATAAGGCGGTAAACTACCTTAAAGAAGCCGGAATGGAAGTACAGCTTTTTGAAAATGTAGAACCTGATCCTTCAGTTGAAACAGTTATGAAAGGTGCAGATGCTATGAAGGCATTTCAGCCTGATTGGATTGTTGCAATGGGCGGCGGTTCTCCTATTGACGCTGCTAAAGCAATGTGGGCATTCTATGAATATCCTCAAACGTCGTTTGAAGATCTGATAACGCCTTTTAATTTTCCAACGCTTCGTACTAAAGCTAAATTCTGCGCAATTCCGTCTACATCGGGTACTGCAACTGAGGTTACGGCTTTTTCAGTAATAACAGACTATTCAAAGGGTATTAAATATCCGCTTGCCGACTTTAATATAACTCCTGATGTTGCAATTGTTGATCCAACTCTTGCAGAGACTATGCCTAAGAAGCTTACAGCTCATACGGGTATGGACGCTATGACTCATGCAATTGAAGCTTATGTTTCAACACTGCATTGTAACTATACAGATCCTCTGGCTCTTCATGCAATTAAAATGATTCATGAAAACCTTAAGAAATCTTATGATGGCGATATGGATTCAAGAGCTGCTATGCATGATGCACAATGTCTGGCAGGTATGGCGTTTTCAAATGCACTGTTGGGTATTGTTCATTCAATGGCTCATAAAACAGGAGCAGCATTTACAGGCGACCATATTATACACGGCTGTGCAAATGCCATGTACCTTCCTAAGGTAATTAAATATAATTCCAAAAATGCCGAAGCGGCGGAACGATATGCTGAAATTGCTAAGTTCATTGATCTTAAGGGCAGTACTACAGAAGAATTGGTTGACGCACTTATTGCAGAGCTTAGAAGTATGAACGATCAGCTAGATATTCCGCAGGCTATTAAGTTCTATGGCGCAGGTGGAGTTAAAGCCGATTCAAGTGTAATTGATGAAAAGGAATTTATGGAAAAGCTTCCTGAAACTGCAAAAAATGCAATTGCCGATGCATGTACAGGTTCTAATCCTCGTCAGCCAAGTCAGGAAGAAATGGAAAAGCTTCTGAAGGCTTGCTATTATGATCTTGAAATTGATTTCTAATAAAATCTATTCCTTGTTGAAAATTGAGTAATGATAATATGAAAAGGCTGCATAGGTTTTATGCAGCCTTTTTCTTATTTGTCATTAACTATATTTTTATATTCCCTCCAAATTAAAATCCGGAGTATACTCTGCTGATGCAGAAGTTTTATCTTGTGAATAGCCGTTTAAACCAAATTCTATTATTCGGTTTAGTACTGAATTATATTCAAAGTTTGTGATTTTTCTGTTTATTTCAGGGTAAATATTATTGTTATAATCTGGAGTATACTGGCTCATCAGACTTATCATAAAAGAATCTAACGGAAGATTTTCCGCAATCCAATTAATTATTTTTATAGAATCATGACGGCAGCCGGGTAGTATAAGATGTCTGATAATCAATCCTTTTTTCAGAAGCAGTCCGTTCCATACCAAATTTGGCTGCTGGTTATGCATTTCTAGAATTGCTTTGGACGCAAATTCAAAATAATTTGCCGCATGAGAATATTTTCCAGATAGTTCAGATGAAAAATATTTTAAATCAGGAAGATAAATATCAATATAACCTTTAAGCAATTTTAAAGTTTCTACACGTTCATATCCGCTGCTGTTATATACGATAGGAATAATCAGTTTGTGCCTGACCTGATCAAGCGCTTTTATAATATAAGGTACAAAGTGTGTAGGACTGACCAGATTAATATTATCAGCTCCCTGTTCCTGCAGTTCAAGAAATATATCGCCAAGTCTTTGAACGGTTATTTCTTTGCCGAAATTTGCATGACTTATTTGGGAATTCTGGCAAAAACAGCATTTAAGAGAACATCCTGAGAAAAATACGGCTCCAGAACCGTTTCTTCCGCTTAAAGCAGGTTCTTCCCATAAATGCAGACCAGCTTTTGCGGCTTTTATTTTGTCGTTTGCACCGCAGAAACCTGATGTTTTACTTCTGTCGGTTCTGCACATTTTTGGACATAGCGTACAGCTAGAAAAATTATAATTCATGATATAATTTTTCATTTCCTAAACGTTGGGCAAAATGTGTGTATCCGAATTCACATAAGGTTTCTATTTTGCCGTTTTGGCGAAGAACTGCAATTGACGGCAGATTTATTCCATTAAAAGTATTATTTTTAACAGTAGTATAAATTGCCATATCACAGAATACCAGTTTATCGTTAATATTAAGCGGTGTATCAAAAGAATAATCTCCGATTATATCGCCTGCAAGACAGGTATTTCCTCCTAGACGGTAGGAGTATTTTTTTTCATCAGGCTGTCCGCTGCCGATTATATTTGGACGATAAGGCATTTCTAATACATCCGGCATATGACAAGCGGCAGAAGCGTCCAAAATAGCAATATTTATATCGTTTTCAATAATATCCAGAACACTGGCAACCAGATATCCCGCATTCAGTGCAACGGCTTCACCGGGTTCAATATAAACCTGAATTCCATATTTTTGTTTAAAAAACATAATACAATCAATTAATTTTTCAATATCGTAATCATCTCTTGTAATATGATGACCTCCGCCAAAATTGATCCATTTCATATGTTTAAGGTATTTTCCGAACTTTTCATCAACGACTTTAATAGTACGTTCCAGTGTATCGGAATTTTGTTCGCACATTGTATGAAAGTGCAGACCGCTGATACCGTCAAGCTTACTTTCATCAAAATTTTTCAGTGTTACGCCCATTCTGGAATATTTGAAGCACGGATTATAAATATCCGTTTCTATTTCAGAATATTCTGGATTTATTCTTATTCCGCATTCAATATTTCTTCCGCTGTTTTGAACAGTATTTTTATGCATATCCCATTGACTGAAAGAATTAAATACAATATGATCGCAGATCTTAACGATTTCTGCCATATCTTTTTCAGTAAAAGCCGGTGCAAAAATATGGTTTTCAGCATAAGGCATATAATTATGACAAAGCATAGCTTCATTTATACCGCTTGCGGTTGTTCCTGCAAGATATTTGCCTATTAACGGATAAAAATTAAAATTTGAAAAAGCTTTCTGTGCAAGAAGTATTTTGCAGTCTGTTCTATCCTGTACGGTTTTGAGTATTTCAAGGTTTTTAATTAGCTTTGCTTCGTCTATGACGTAGCATGGCGTTTTAATTAAATTTGTATTAAACATAACCAGATACCTTAATTACAATTATATAAATTTTACAGCTGTTCCGTAAACCAATATTTCAGCGGCTCCCTGAACGACAGAAGAAGTTGTATAGCGAACGTTTATTATAGCGTCTGCTTGAAGTTTTTCAGCTTCTTTAATCATTCTGTCAGTGGCAAGTTCTCTTGCTTCATTCATCATTTCGGTATAAGCCTTTAACTCTCCGCCGATAATAGTTTTAAAACTTTGAGTTATATCGCGTCCTATATTTTTGCTTTGTATAGTACTTCCCTTAACTAGAGCAATTGTCTCCAAAGTTTTTCCTGTTATATAATCAGTATTTACCAATATCATAATATTTTCTCCTGCTGTTTTTATAAATTAATCAACCAATACCGGATCAAAATTTTCTTTCCATGGAAGTCCCCATTTGTTAAGAGCGTCCATAAACGGATCCGGATCAAATTCTTCTACATTGTATACTCCGGCTTTTTTCCATTTTCCTGTCAGCACCATCATAGCGCCTATCATTGCAGGTACGCCGGTTGTATATGAAACAGCCTGTGAGCCGACTTCCTTGTAGCATTCCTGATGGTCGCAAACGTTGTACACGTAATAATTAACAGGTTTTCCGTCTTTAAATCCCTGACAGATACAGCCTATATTTGTTTTACCAACAGTTCTCGGTCCTAGTGAAGCAGGGTCGGGGAGTACTGCTTTTAGAAATTGCAGAGGAACGATTTCTTTACCCTCATACATTATAGGTTCAATAGAAGTCATGCCTACATTTTCAAGACATTTCAGATGAGTAAGATAGCTTTGACCGAATGTCATAAAAAATCTTATACGTTTTATACCCTTAATATTGATAGCAAGGGATTCAAGTTCTTCATGATGAAGAAGATACATATCCTTTTCGCCGACCTCGTCAAAATTATAAACTCTTTTGATTTCCATTGGTTCAGTTTCAACCCATTTGCCGTTTTCAATATAACTACCCTTTGCTGAAACTTCACGTATATTGATTTCCGGATTGAAATTTGTAGCAAACGGATAACCATGGTCGCCGCCGTTGCAGTCCAGAATATCAATATAATTTATTTCGTCAAAGTAGTGCTTTTGTGCATAGGCAGAAAAAACGCCTGTAACGCCGGGGTCAAAACCGCAGCCCAATACAGCAGTAATTCCGGCTTTTTCAAATCTTTCCTTATAATCCCACTGCCATTTATATTCAAACTTTGCGGTGTCTTCTGGTTCGTAGTTTGCCGTATCCAGATAATCTGTTTTGGTTGCCAGACATGCATCCATAATTGTCAGATCCTGATAGGGAAGCGCTACGTTTATTACAATATCCGGTTTTTCTTTATTGATTAATGCTACCAGTTCATCTACATTATTTGCGTCAACCTGAGCGGTTGAAATTTTTGTTGAAGTTTTATCCTGTAATTCATCTTTAAATTTATCGCATTTTGATTTTGTTCTGCTTGCTATGCAGATTTCAGTAAACACTTCACTGTTCTGGCAGCATTTATGAATTACAACGCCTGCAACTCCGCCGGCGCCAATAATTAAAGCTTTAGACATTTTTATCAGTTCCTTTCAAATTTGATTAATAACAATCCCAGTTGTATATTACATCACTGAAATCAAGATTTTTAAGTTTTTCGCTGTTAATAAAGAAGTTACAGATTCCGGCGTCCCCCCATAAAATTCTATCTTTTCCGTCACCGAATTCACTGTCAAGCTGTAACATAAGAAAATCATAAGAAGTATCTTCTTCTCTTGGATCTTCCTGTGTAAATGCAGGATAACCGCCGATTTTGTGTCCGAATCCGTTAGTATCGCCGTCAATATCATCAATGTCAGTTGTAATGTCATAATAGGATTCTATTTTGTTATTTGTATTAAGCTGATTATATTTTTCAACAAATTTTGTTTCAAAATGACAGTCGCAAACTGATAATGAATCCTCATCGGTATTGAATATCAAACCGTATTCGCCGCTGACCGGAAACATTTTATCATTATCAAATTCATTTTCTTCAAATTTTGCTTTTATTTCGTTTTCGGTCACGCTTGTATCAATGTCTTTATAATAAATGATTCTAAAGGAGTCCTGTTTAGTATTGTTGTCAAAATCTGCTCCGCAAAGATCATTATTCAAAATCCAGAACTGTAAAAGTCCGGCTTTGGGAAATTCTTCAATGGAAACCTTTGAACAGTCAATTTGTGCAAGAAGTCTCAGCTGTCTGCCTTTACTGTCGGCAGGAAATTTTTCATCGTGGGGAATGTATCCCAAACCTCCGACTTTACTTTCAAATATTGACGGTTTATCGTCATTAAGCTCCATTTTAACGCATGGTACTTTTGTTTCTGCTTTTAACTGACGGTATGTTTCCAGTGCATATTTTTCTTCATCATTTTTTGAATCGCTTGATTTTTTTTCGTCCTGACCTGTATTGTATTCGTCAATTTCTTCAGTTAGATTGTCTTTTTTATTTTTGAAAATATCAAATAGTCCCATTTTATTTCTCCTTGTAAAAATACAATAAAATTTCTCTTAAAAGCTTGCATGCAAGGGCAGTAGATGCACCGCTCTGGTCGAGCATAGGGGAGAGTTCATTAACATCAATACCTACAACGTTTAGTGCGGAAACAGACTTTATTGCAGACATAAGTTCTGTAAAGCTTACTCCTCCCGCTTCAGGCGTACCAGTACCTGGAAAACATGACGGATCTAGAACATCAAGGTCGAGCGTAAAATATACGGGTTTATTTAAAATTTTTTCAGCTATTTTATTCAGTCCTGTAAAATCAAATTTATTTGTGGTAATATGGTCTTTTCCCCATAGAAATTCTTCACGGTCTCCGCTTCTTATACCAAATTGAAAAATTTTACCGTCTCCAACAAGCTCATGGCATCTTCTCATAACACATGCGTGAGAAAGCTTTTGCCCAAGATAATCGTCTCTCAGATCTGCATGTGCGTCAAAGTGAATAATGTGTAAGTCAGGATATTTTTTTACTGCTGCACGCACAGCACCCAGTGTAACAAGATGTTCTCCGCCTATCATACACGGAAGTTTACCGCTGCCGAGTATTTTTGAAGAAAAGTTTTCAATATCATTCAGTGCTGATTCCGGACTTCCGAAACAAAGCTCAAGATCACCGCCGTCAAAGACTTTAATATCTGTTAAGTCCTTGTCTTGATATGGACTGTAGGTTTCGATTCCGAAGCTTTCGTTTCTCATAGCGGAGCTTGCAAAACGTGTTCCAGGACGGTATGATGTAGTACTGTCAAAGGGTGCACCGAAAATAACGATTTTACTCTCGTCATATTCGCTGTCGCAGCCTATAAAAGTATGAATATTTTTTTCCATTTTATTTATGTTCTCCTGATTCTCTTAATTGGTCTCTTACATTATTTGGAATAGCAAAGCAGCCTGTATGGAGTATAGTGTTGTAATATTTTGTTTTAATTCCCAGACTGTTCCACCAATCCGCTTTTAAATCAGTTCTTGGATCGTATTTTTTTGAAGCGAATCCAAAAAGCCAGTGTCCTGACGGATATGTAGGTATATGAGCCTGATAAACCAAAGCTATAGGAAAAGTTGATTTGATTCTGCTGTGCGCTCTTTTCATTGAATTGGCATAGGAAGTGTAGAAAGTACTTTCATGCTGATTGACAAGTATTCCGTCATCTTTAAGAGCCTTGAAACAGTTGCCGTAAAATTCCTTTGTGAACAGTCCCTCGCCCACGCCGAAAGGATCAGTTGAATCAACAATAATAAGGTCATATTCATTTTCCTTGCTGCGTACAAATCTCAGTCCGTCCTGATAAAAAATGTGTACTCTCGGATCTGTAAGGCGGCAGGCGGTTTGCGGCAGATATTCACGGCATATTTCTACAACCATTTCATCTATCTCAACCATATCAATATTTTTTATATGATTATATCGTGCAAGCTCTCTTACCGTTCCTCCGTCTCCTGCGCCGATTACAAGAACATTAGTAATATCAGGATTTACAGCCATTGGAATATGAGTAATCATTTCATGATATATATACTCGTCTTTTTCAGTTACCATTAAGTATCCGTCAAGAGTCAGTATACGTCCGAATTCCTTTGATTCAAAAATATCAATACGCTGATACTCACTTTCAGCACTCCTTAAATGTTTATCGACCTTTATGGAAAATTTTACGTTGTCGGTATGATTTTCCGTATACCAAAGTTCCATTATTTATCCTCCACCACATTTATGTTTTCAATTTTCATATCCTGTGTACCGGTCATAAAACAGCCTTTTTCCTTGGCATAATTTATGTAATTTATAATTTCATCTGTTATTTTTTCACCTGGCGCTAGAATCGGGATTCCCGGAGGATAACACATTACAAATTCTCCGCACACCATACCGCTGCTTTGATTTATCGGTATGGATCTTTTATTACTGTAAAAGGCTTTTTGCGGAGCGGTAATAACTTCCGGATTGATATATTCGTGATCGAACATTCCTGTTTTATCTTTGGAATAAAGACGCTTTATTTCAGACAGTGATGATATAAGACGTTCAATTTCCAGTGCTCTGTCTCCGGCAGAAATAATGGCGAGAATATTGCCGATATCACCGAATTCAATTTGTATACCGTAATCGTCACGCAGTATATCATATACCTCAATACCTGCAAGACCTATATCACGGGTGTGTATAGAAAGCTTTGTTTTATCAAAATCGTAAAAAGCGTTATTATCGCAAAGTTCATTTCCGAAAGCGTAATAACCGCCCAGTTTGTTTATTTCGTTTCTGGCATATTCGGCAAACTGTACTGTTTTTTTGAAAATTGATTTTCCATTTAGGGCGAGATTTTTTCTTGCAATATCCAATGATGAAATAAGAAGATATGAACCGCTTGTAGTTTGAGTAAGGTTGATAACCTGTCGTACATAATCGCTGTTAATATTTGATCCGCAAAGCAAAATGGAACTTTGAGTAAGCGAGCCTCCGGTTTTATGCATGCTGACAGCAGCCATATCAGCTCCTGCAGCCATACCGGAAACGGGCATATTTTCTCCGAAATAAAAATGAGTACCGTGAGCCTCGTCCACAAGGGCGAGCATATTATTTTCATGAGCTATACGGACTATTTCACGAAGATCTGAGCATACGCCGTAATATGTTGGATTATTTATAAGAACAGCTTTAGCGTCCGGATTTTCGGCAATAGCTTTTTTAACATTTTCAACAGACATGCCCAATGGGATACCAAGTTCCTTGTTTGTACCCGGATTTACATACACAGGAATAGCGCCGTTTACAACAAGTGCATTTATAGCGCTTCTGTGAACGTTTCTCGGCATAATTATCTTGTCTCCGGATTTGCAGGCGGTCATGATCATTGTCTGAACTGAGCCTGTAGTACCATTTACTATAAAAAATGCAGTTTTTGCGCCGAAAGCTTCAGCTGCCAGATCCTGAGCTTCTTTTATTACCGAAACAGGGTGGCAGAGGTTGTCCAGCGGTTTCATGGAGTTTACGTCGGCTTTAAGACAGGATTTACCAAGAAAATCGGTAAGTTCAGAATTTCCTCTGCCGCCCTTATGTCCCGGAACGTCAAAGGGAACGACTCTGTTTTGCAGGTGCTGGGTCATAGCTTCCAGTACAGGAGCCTTACTTTGAGAAAATATCATAGTGAAAGCCTCCTATCAGTAAATATTCATTCCGCTGAAAATCTCAATCATTTCTCTTCTTAAGCTGTTGGTAATATCAAGTCTTTCTTTAGGAGGCAGTTCATACACATCAGTATTGAAGAGATAATTCTGGAGCTGAATTTCTTTAATCAGCATTTTAGTATGAAAGATATTGGATTGATATACATTTACATCTATAGCATCATATTTAGTAAGTGTTTTTTCGTCAATATAATCCTGAATTGATGTAATATCATGATCTATATAATATTTTTTGCCGCACATGTCACGAGTAAATCCTCTGACACGATAATCAATCGTTATAATATCAGAATCAAAACTGCTGATAAGATAGTCTAAAGTATTCAGAGGAGAAATTTCTCCGCATGTTGAAACATCAATATCAACTCTAAATGTACATACAGTATTTTCCGGATGGGATTCAGGAAATGTATGGACAGTAACATGACTTTTATCAAGGTGAGCGTGTATAGTATCATTCTGACCGAAATTAAGTCCTTGATTACAGGATTTGTCAATGTTTTCCGGACTGACATGTCCTTCTGCGATAAGAATATTTACAGAAGCCCCTTGAGGATCATAGTCTTGTTTTGATATATTTAAAATGGTAGCACCAATCATTTTGGTTACGTCACATAGTATTTTTGTAAGGCGTTCAGAGTTATACTGTTCGTCAATATATCTGATATAATCAATTTGTTCACGTTTACTTTTAGCATAGCAGACATCATAAATATTAAAGCTTAAAGTCTTTGTTAGATTATTAAATCCATACAATGCCAACTTTTTTTCCAACCCTAACATCACGGCCTTTCAATTAAATTATATTTTGTTTACAGGAATTTATTTTATCATATTTTCTTATGAAATGCAATGATATTTGTAATATTTAACAGATTTTTTTTAATGTTTTTATAATTTGAGAAAAAATCTCCCGAATACACAAAGGACGGGAGATTATTATTAATTAAATATTATTTATCTGATTATAAAAGAATCATATTTCATTTCCTCAAATGTACTGAAAATAGTTTCTATTTGCTGATTTGTCAGTGTAAGGGAAGTGATTTCAGGAATAAACGACGTTTTATATATTGATTTTTCTGTCTCCTCACAAATCGTTTTTATTTTTTCACTGATTGTCATGGAAGAAAAATCAATTTTTTTACCGTTACATACAATTTCCGAATTAAACTTACTCAGATCAATTTTAAGTACATATTTTTGGGTATTCAGCAAAATGGGCTGAAAAGCTTCACAGGTTCCGGTCAGCATGTCGTAAGCCGATATTTCTATCCACATTTTACTTCCTTTGTCCTCGGCAGTTTTATTCATTGAATTTACAATGTCTATTAAATTAAGGTAGCGGTCGCTGTCAGTGACGCTTTCACCGATTTCATTGAGTGCATTTTCACTGAATGCCGGATATTCGACATTTGTGCTTATAATATATTCAAATCCTGCCTGAGCGATTTCTCCGCTGAGAGAAGATAAGTATTCCCTAGTATCGGAAGAAGCCGGATCCATCCACGGCTTGCCTTTATCCTTTTGTGGGGAATCAAGCCATAATGTTTTTGTTGATTTAATTAGAAAGCCTGCGTTTTTGTTTGCTTTTGGATATAAATTATCCTGCATTGCATTGACGGAAGCAACCGGAGTAAAACCGTAGCTTTTTACAGCTTCAGTTATTGAAGATATTGGAATTTCATTACCGGCTTCTGCAAGAACAGCACCTTCGTTTGATGAATTATAATTTAGTTTTCCGCCTTCTATTTTCAAAGGGATAACGACCATATTATAATTTTTATCTACTTTATCAAGAATACTGTCAAGTGCTTCAAGACTTTCTATTTCCATATCCTTTATCCAATACGCTTTAGTTCCTTTTGAAATATTTTCAGTATCCTTGCCGTAGCTTTCTGTAATTACAGTACTGTCTGGGGAACTGCTGCTGTTTTTGACTTCTCCTATTTCACCGAAGGGCTTTGCAACGCTGTATCCGATAACAATAAAAAATGATGCGATTAAGAGGGTAAAAAACAACGATAAGATGTTTCCGGCAAGATGAGGATGCCGTTTAGGTTTATATACGTTTTTTTTCTTTTTCATTTTTGTGTCTCCGATAAATGTATTTTACTAAAAAATAACACACTTAAAATTTTAATGAATAAAATAATTATATATTGTTTTTCTGGCAATTATAATAATGGAGGATAAGTAATGACAATTAATAAATTAAATGATTATGCAATAAAGATATATCTTGATAAAAATGATATGGATAGATTTGATATAAATTTTGCGTATATAGACGCCGAGTGTATAAAAAATCTGATACTTATACTTTCAGATGAAATTAATGAATTATTGGGGATAGTAATAAATAATGAGAAATTGTATGTTGAAGTTTTTTCAAAGAAAAACGGATGTCTTATTTTTATTTCATGTTCTTCAAAAATTTCAGAGAAAAGACGTATAAGAAAAAACATTATATGTCAGTTTGAAAATTTTGAGTCCCTGAAGGGTTTATGTGATTACCTAAGCATTAATTTTCCGTCCAGTATAAAATTCAGTAAGCTGTACTGTAATAATCATTATATCAGACTGATTTTAGGTATTAAAGACGATTTAGATAAAATTGTAAAGATTTCGTCGTCATATGGCATTATCATCAGCGGTAATGAAATAAATACAGGAGCGACTAACGAATATTTTAAGTGTGTTTATGATGAGGAAGCTGTTGAAAAGGTGTCACTGTTCACCAGTGAGTGAGGCAACAGCATCTTGTAAATTTTTACTTTTAAATATATAGCTTCCGGCAACCATTATATCTGCTCCGGCATTTCCGGCAAGAGCGGCAGTTTCAGCATTTATGCCGCCGTCAACTTGTATTTTAACATCGAGATTGTGTTCTGAAATATATTTTTTTGCGGTATGTATTTTTTTTAGTGTATCAGTAATAAAAGACTGTCCCCCGAATCCGGGTTCCACGGTCATAATAAGCAGTAAATCTATTTTGTCAAGATAAGGTATAACATCTTCAAAAGGAGTATCGGGTTTAATGGACAGTCCTACTTTGGCATTTGCTTTTTTTATTGCTTTGATAGTATCATCAGTATTGCCGGCGCTTTCTATATGAAATGTAATAATATCGGCTCCGTTTGCAGCGCATTGTCCGATATATTTTAGCGGATCTGCGATCATAAGATGTACGTCAAGGCACATATCGGAATATTGATCGACAGCTTTTAAAACAGGAAACCCAAAAGAAATATTATTTACAAATATTCCGTCCATTACGTCAAAATGAATCATATCGGCGCCGCTGTCTTTTACTTTGTCAAGTTCTTCTTTAAGATTGAGGAAGTCGGCGCTGAGTATTGAAACAGACACTAATTTTTTCACGATTTAACCTCCGAGTCTAATAAATGTGCAAATTTCCTGTAAAAACAGGCTCAATATTTATTATATATGAAATTTTCAATAACGTCAATAAAAATAAAGTTTAATTAAAGAATTATTCTCCTGATTCTGTAATAGACTTTAATAAGTCAACTTGTCAGGAGGAAAATAAATGAATAAGCATAAAATTATAAGGGACACGTTTTTTCTGACAGCAATTGAACTGATACTTCAAGGCTTGTCATTGCTTTTAAATGTTTTTGTAACCAGAAAACTTGGTTCCTCATTTATGGGTATGATTTCTTTGATCGGATCGTTTTTTGGTTTCGTGACAATTATATCCAGCGGAAATATTTATTTGAGTTCAAGCAGATTTATTTCCGAAGAAATAGGGAAGAAAAACGGTAATCCAAATAAAGTATTCAGGTATTCCGTAGTGAGCTCTGTAACGTTGAGCATTGTAATAGGAATAATAGTATTTTCTTTTTCTGAATTAATAAGTACAAGAATTCTTAAAACGGATCAGTTAATTGTTCCTATAAGAATTCTGGCAATGATACTGCCTGTTGCTTCTATAAATTCGAGTTTAAAAGGATACTTTAATGCTGTAAGGAACGTTTCAGTAGCAGCAGCCGGAAGTACATTGGAATTTCTGGTTAAATCAGGGTTATTTGCATTTTTTGCAGAATTTATGATTTTGAACGGAAAAATTAATACGCTTACTGCATTTGCAGTCAGTATAGCTGCCGGACAAATTGTAAGCTGTCTTGTTCTTGTGTTTTTTTATCTTAAACTGCATAAGTCGTGCGGATGTGAATGCTCAATACGTTTTCAAAAGTTTGTTGTTTCATCTGTTCCGATTTTTTTCAACAGTATCGTTACCTCTGTTCTGAGCAGCGCCAATGACGCCCTTGTTCCGCTGACTTTAAAGCAATACGGTAATTCTACTTCCGAAGCTTTCAGTCAGTTTGGTATATTTGAAGCCATAGTTATTCCGGCATTGTTTTTTCCGTCCAGTATACTTTGCAGTTTGTCCGGTATTCTAGTTCCCGAACTGGCAAGAGAACGCAGTGCGGATAATTCTGCCGGAAATGCAAGACTTATAAATAAAGTATTGAGATACACTTTCAGTTTTTCTATTTTTACAGCGGTGATTTTTTTATGTTTCGGCAAAGAAATAGGTTATATTATGAGCGGAGACTATTTTGCAGGAAAAATTATTTCTATTTTAGCTCCGGCAGTACCTTTTATATATCTTGAAATAATACTTGAAGGTATATTAAAGGGAATGGGTAAGCATAGTTTTTCTTCACTGAATTACCTTGTTGAATATACCATCAGAATTTCAGTACTGCTTATTTGCGTTCCGATATTCGGATTTTACGGTATAGTAATATCTTATTTGGCTAGCAATATAGTATGTAATATAACCAGAATGATTATGATAATTAAAATAACCGGAATAAAATTCAGTTTTTCAGATAATCTTATAATACCGATTATTTCAGCAGTATTATCAATGCAGATCGTTGCTGTAACAGATAGGTTAATACATCTTGATAATCTGAATTTTTTAGTTGAAACAATTATATTTGCCTGCCTTACACTTGTTCTTTACATAGTTATACAAAAGCTTATTTACCGACTTACGGAAGATCGTTTGGAATTGGAATTAAGATAAATTAACCCGCCGTTACAGGCGGGCAATTTTTTAATATAAATTTACATTCTAAGATCTGCACCTATGTCTTTAAGTGCTTTCAGTACTTTTTTCATAACTGAATCAGCCTGTTCATCTGTCAGCGTACCATCATGAGAACGCATACTGATAGAATAGGAAATACTTTTCTTTCCTTCTTCGATCTGTTTACCTTTATATACGTCAAATAATGTAACCTTTTCCAGAACTTTTCCTGCCGCTTTTTTTATGGCCTTTTCAATTGATGCGGCTGGAAGGTTATCATCGCATATAAGACTCAAATCTCGTGTAGTAGCAGGGAATTTCGGCATAGGCTTATATGTTACTTCCTTTTCAGAAAGTTTCAGCATTTCGGGAACATTAAGCTTTGCCGCATAAACCTTGACTTCGATTCCGTAGTTTTCCGCAACATCAGGATGGATTTCACCAAGAATACCGATTGCTTTGCCGTCCTTTAAAATTACGGCGCTTCTTCCCGGGTGGAAAGCACTTGCTTCGTCAAAAGCGTCTGAATCGGAAGTTCTTACATAATCACAATCATAAATTCTTACTGTTTTAAGCAGAGCATCTGCAACACCCTTGATATCATAGAAATCTATATTGCCGCCGTACATACCGATAGCAAGACGAAGCGGTTCTTCAGGAAGCTTATCAGCTTCAGTAGGGAGGTATTCCTTACCCAGTTCAAATAATTTTGCTTCTGCATTTCTGTTGTTATAATTTTTTGAAAGAATTTCAAGCATTGACGGAATAATCGTAGTTCTCATAACGCTTGTGTCTTCACCGAGTGGATTGATAATTGTTTCTGTTTTTCTGAGTTTGCTGTCAGCGGGAAGGTTTATTTTATCAAAATACTTTGGTGAAATAAATGAAAATGTAGAAATTTCATAACAGCCAAGAGCAGTCATTGTATTTTCAATAGTTCTTGTGAATTTCTGTTCCGGAGTATATTCTGCTTCGGCAACACCCTTGAAAGGAGTAGACGGAATATTGTTGTATCCGTATATTCTTGCAACCTCTTCTGCAATATCAGCTTTGTATTCTATGTCAATTCTGAAGCTTGGAGAGATAACTTTACCGTTTTCAACAGAAAATCCCAAGGAATTCAGATATTTGATCATATCGGATTCCGAAATATCAGTACCAAGGAAATTGTTGATCCATTCCGAGCTGAAATCAACTGTTTTAAGATTTTTATCTGTAAAGTCCTTATCTATAACAGTTTTAACGACTTCGCCTGCACCAAGCATTTCAACAAGTTCAAAGGCTCTGTTTAAGCAAGTCATGCTGATAAGAGTATCAACGCCCTTTTCATAGCGAGCGGAAGCGTCTGATCTAAGACCGAGTTTCTTTGAAGTTCTTCTTACCTGAACTGGTTCAAAGTAAGCTGATTCAAATACTACTGTTGTTGTATCGTCCATGATTCCGCTGTATTCGCCGCCCATTACACCGGCAACTGCAACAGGCTTTTCGGAGTCTGCAATAACAAGCATTTCATCTGTTAATTCACGTTCGACACCGTCAAGTGTAGTGATCTTTTCACCGTTTACAGCATTTCTGACGTTGATATGTGAATCCTTTACATATCTTAGATCAAAAGCGTGCATAGGCTGACCGTATTCCAGCATTACATAATTAGTAATATCAACAAAGTTGTTTATCGGTCTGATACCGCTTGCTCTGAGTCTTTCTCTCATCCATCTTGGAGACGGTTCGATTTTAACATTTTTTACGATACCTGCACAATAACGCTTGCAGCTATCAGTATTTTTGATATTTACTTTAAGCATTTCATTGATATCTCCGTCAATGCCCTTAAAAGACGGTACGGGAATATTAAGCGGCAAATTAAAGGTTGCAGACGCTTCTCTTGCAAGACCTGTGACAGAAAGACAGTCAGGACGGTTTGAAGTAATTTCAAATTCAACGGAAGTATCGTTAAAACCTAAGGCTTCATGAATATCTTCACCGATATTGCAATCTTCTTCTATAATAAAAATACCGTCTTCAATAGCGTAAGGGAAATCATGTACTGTAAGACCAAGCTCGCCTAAAGAGCAAAGCATACCATTGCTTTCAACGCCTCTGAGTTTGCCTTTTTTTATTTTGATTCCGCCCGGAAGGGTAGATCCGTCCAGAGCAACCGGAACAATATCGCCTGCTTTAACATTTGAAGCGCCTGTAACGATCTGAATCGGAGCGTCTTTTCCCACCTCAACCTGACATACTACAAGATGGTCAGAATTTTCATGAGGAACAACGGAAAGAAGCTTTCCGATTACTACATTTGAAATTTCACTGCCTTCAGTTTCATAGCCTTCGACTTTTGAACCGCTCATAGTCATTTCATGGCAGAACTGCTTTATATCTATATTTTTTAGATCGACATAATCGTTGATCCATTTCATTGATAAATCCATACTTTACCTCCTATTAAAACTGTTCTAAGAATCTTAAGTCATTTTCAAAAAGAAGACGCATATCGCTTATATTAAATCTTCTCATGACGATTCTTTCAAGACCCATACCGAAAGCAAATCCCGAATAAACACTGCTGTCAATACCGCAGCCTTCAAGAACCTTAGGGTGAACCATACCCGCACCGAGAAGTTCAATGTAACCTTCTCCCTTACAGATACGGCAGCCTTCGCCGTGACAGTTGAAGCACATAACATCAACTTCTGCACTTGGTTCAGTAAACGGGAAGTGATGAGGTCTGAGTCTGATCTTGCAGTCATTGCCGTAAAGCTTTTTCATAAGAGTTTCTAAAGTACCTTTCAGATCAGACATAGTAATTCCCTTATCAACAACAAGTCCTTCGATCTGGTGGAAAAGAGGGGAGTGTGTAGCATCAACAGCATCTGAACGGTAAACGCAGCCAGGTGAAATAATTCTGATAGGAGGCTTCTGGTTTTCCATTACATGTACCTGTACGGATGAAGTTTGAGTTCTCAGAAGAATATTGTCTGTGATGTAGAATGTATCCTGTGTATCTCTTGCAGGATGGTCAGGCGGAAGATTAAGTGCCTCGAAGTTATAGTAATCATATTCTACTTCAGGACCGTCTGCAACACTGAATCCCATACCGAGAAAGATTTCTTTGATCTCATTTTCAACAATTTTCAGCGGATGTAGTTTACCGATGCTTTGTTGTTTGCCGGGAAGAGTAATGTCAATTGATTCCGCAGCCATTTTACGTTCTTTTTCCTTGGCTTTGAGCGCTGACATTTTACTTGTAATGGCTTCTTCAATATCCTGTCTTACCTTATTTGCCAGTTGCCCTATTACCGGACGCTCTTCAGCAGAAAGCTTTCCCATCTGTTTTAGAATAGCAGTAAGTTCGCCTTTTTTACCGAGATATTTGATTCTCAGTTCGTCCAGAGCTTTTATGGAATCGCTTGAGGACGCTTCTGCCATAGCTGCATTTTCAATATTTTCCAGCTGCTGTTTCATTAAATCACCTCATAAAAATATAAAATATTTGTCGGATTATTATATAGAGCAGTCAGTTAAAGACTGCACAAAAAAAGCCCTGCCCTAAACAGGACAAGACATACTTGCTTATAAACCACCCATTTCTAAAGAGCCGACACTCTCCGGTCTTTAACGCAGACCATACGTCAGAACTTACAATATATAAATACTTCGGTTCTGCCACTCGTGAGTGAACTTCAGTATTCCTGAAAACGAAACAGCTTTCAGCCGCAGACTGTTTCTCTCTGGGGTTTTATAATGGGAATACTTACTCTCTCAGTCAGCATGTTACTTTATATTATATACAATTATTCAAAAAAAAGCAAGTGTTTTGTTGAAGTTTTTTTGAAACTGTGTTATAATTAACGTAATAACAGATTCACATAAATGAAATGATTTGTAAAAGGGAGAATTTATATGGATACATATGCTGAACAATTAGTAGTAAAACAAACAAATTCCTCAGATCAGATGAAAAAATTCGGTATTGCTGCCGGCGGAGTATTGTTAATTGCTGTGCTTTTGTACGTTACAATATTTATTATGCCGATTGCTTTTATAGCCGCAGTCGGGGCAGCATATGGAGCCTACTGGCTGCTTAAGGGAATGAATATTGAGTATGAATACACGGTTACAAACGGTTCGCTTGATATTGATAAAATTATAGCAAAACGCAAAAGAGTAACGCTTCTTTCTGTAGATGTGAAGGAATTTACTGATTTTGGAAGCTATAATTTTCAGAATGATAATTTCGGAGGTACTACTATTTTAGCAGTAGGAGATGAAGAAAAACCGTTTTTTGCAGATTTTAAAAATGAGCAGTATGGTGCGACAAGACTGATTTTTTCACCTAATGAAAAAATATTACAATGTATTAAACCATATTTGCCAAGGACCATAAAATATAGATAAGGAGAATAATATGTCAGTATTACAAAAATTAATAGTAAAGTTTAACAAAAATAAAAATCAGGAGTTATATATACGAATTATTAAAGAAATTCAAAATATTGAAAAAATATGGGTTGCTTTTTCAGAAGCTTCAAATAATTACTATTTAGGCAACGAAAAGGGAAGAGCGGCAGCGTATATTTTCAGTGAGAAGGATTACTTTGACAAATATTATGTATATGCTGAGCAAAGAGGTATTAAAGTTAAATCTGTGGAAAATACTTCAGAATATAGAATGGCATTTTTCGGAGATCTGTACAGATGCGGATTTGAATGCATTGTTATAGATAATGGTCAGACATATCTGACATTAGATTTATTTGATATTATTCAAAAGCCGGATATTGAAAATATGCCTAAAGATACAAAGCTTATAGTGAACAGGGATCTTATGAGAACATTTAACTGGTTTTTACAGGAGAATTCCAAGCAGCCGGCAAATCCTCAGATGTGGCAGCTTTTATTCAGTGAGATATTCAAGGCAGAATATATTATTCCGGCAGATACTTCTAAGATTAAATTAGGTAAAAATACGGGAAATGAATTTAATATGACGGATGACAGTCAGATTGCATTTCCAATGCTTCAAAGCGGAGACGGAAAGAATTTTTATCCTTTCTTTACAGACTGGAATGAGCTTAGAAAATACGATATGGAATCAAAATATACCGGTATGGCAGGAAGTTTTAAGGACATGCAGAGTTTTGCCGGAAAAGCAGACGGTATAGTTATAAATCCCTATGGCGCTAATTTTATTTTAAATAATGAAATGCTTGAAAGTATTGCAGAAACGGTAAAGAATTTCAGTAAAGAGACTTCAAAGGTTTCTGTAGGTGATCCGAAAAATTATCCGTTGGAAATGGTCAGAAAAATTTCAGAGTGCCTCTGGGAAAAGGATTATATTGAGGCTGCATATTTGAAGATTATGCTTAAAGATGGTAAAGAAAGCTATCTTGTAGCGCTTGAGGGAAAGCTTCCTGACAATCCGACTTCATTGTATAATGAAATTGCAGAAAAAGCCTTGCCTTCCGCTGATAAAATGCCTATAGACTTTATTGACTATTCATCAGATTTTGCTCAGAGAGCATTTAAGGGAGCGTCGGCGTTTTATAAGAAAAAGGATTGATTTTTACAAGGTGGTGAAAATATGATAATAGTTACACCGGAACAAATGAAATATCTTGAGGCGGAAGCAGATCGGAACGGTAATACATATGAAATGCTCATGGAAAAAGCAGGTGAGCGTTTGGCTGAAAAAATAATCAGTATAATTAACATAGAAAAAAATAAGGATAAAAATCATATATTTGATATTATTTTTTTATGTGGTAACGGTAATAATGCAGGAGACTGTTTTGTGGCGGCAAGATATCTTAAACAGTATGGGATTGATTCCGCTGTGACACTTCTTTGCGGAGAGCCGAAAACTGAAATCGCAAAGCTTAATTTTTCACGCATAAATCAAGTCGAAATAATTTATGATGAAAATATACTTTTAAATAGGATATCAAAACATAATCAATGTCAAATTATTGTAGACGGTGTGTTCGGTACAGGCTTTCACGGAGAACTTCCTGAAGAAGTACGTAATGTTTTTAGCGTATGCAGGGAAAGTGATATTGTGATAGCTGTTGATGTTCCAAGCGGAGGAGACTGCTGCACTGGAAAAATATCGGAGGGTACTTTCAAAGCGGATTATACAGTAACCTTCGGATTTGAAAAATTTGGTATGACGCAGTATCCGCTGAAAGAATACTGCGGACAGATATCATGCGCAGATATAGGTATTCGGCAGGAGTATACAGAAAATTTTGATTATATAATACGACGTGCAAACAGCTTCGAGCTAAAATATATAATTCCGCCGAAGAAATCAGATTCCCATAAAGGAAACTATGGCAGACTGCTTATTGTGTGCGGCAGTGAAAAAATGCCGGGAGCATGTATTATGGCGGCTGAAGCAGCAGCAAGAAGCGGAGTCGGACTGTTGCAAATTGCCACGGTAAAGGGTATCACCCCAGTAATTGCAAGCCGTATTCCGGAGGCTATGCTGGAACCTCTTGAATCAGATGAAAACGGTTTTATATCGGTAAATAATTACGATAAAATTATGAATGCGGCAGAAAAAGCTACAGCCGTACTTATTGGCTGCGGTTTGGGAGTAACAGACGGTACCAGGGAATTGGTAAAAAAGCTGCTTCAAAATTTAAATTGTCCGATAATTTTAGACGCAGACGGAATAAATTGCATATCCGACAGCATAGATATTATTAGACAGGTTAAGTCAAGCATTATATTAACGCCTCATCCTGCTGAGATGGGCAGATTATGCGGAAAGAGTGCGGCGGAGGTACAGTCTGACAGATTGAATACCGCTTTGAATTTTTCAAATGAATATAATGCGATTGTTGTATTAAAGGGAGCCGGAACAGTAATTGCTGAAAAAAATAATGTTTATGTTAATCAGACCGGAAATCCCGGAATGGGAAAAGGGGGCAGCGGTGATGTTTTAAGCGGAATAACAGCTTCTCTTGTGGCACAGGGAATAAGTGCGGTGAATTCCTGCGTTTTGGGTACTTTTATTCATGGCATGGCAGGGGATATGGCGGCTGAAAATAAATCAATGCAGAGCATGACTGCTATAGATATTATCAGCGAGTTGCCGAAGGCATTTAAAAATATAATGAGTGATTAAGCAAAGGAATGTAAAGCTTTAATAAAAATTTAAAGGAGCTTTATATGAAGAAAGTTGTTGTTTTATTAGTATCGTTTGTAATGATGATCGGTCTTTGCGCATGCGGAAGTAAAAATAATGTTAAGTTTGAACCTAAGCTTAATAAAGCGTTTACAGTCAGTGCGCAGATAAAATACGACGATCAGGAGTATCAGGCAAGTATAAAAAGACTTGGCAAAGCTAACTGGGATGTGGAATTTTCTTCTCCGAATACTTTGGCAGGCGTTCTGCTGTCGTACAGAGATGATAACGTAGAAGCGTCTTATAAAGGACTGAGTTTTTCTGTTCCTAAAAGCGCATTGCCTTTGAAAGCTATTATTTCATCTTTGATAGATGTAGTCGATACTACTGCTGAACTTCCTGAAATTAGCGGTGAGGAAAAAGACGGTGAAATACTTGTTGAGGGAGAATTAGAACAGGGAAAATATACGTTAAAAATGGATAAGACAGGAGTGCTTATAGGATTTAGCATGTCAAATCTTAATTTAGAAATTATATTTACTGATTTTCAGGAAAACGGTTCAGGTATGACTGAAACAACCGAAACAACGGAGAATGTACCGACTGAAACGGTTGTTTCTGAAAGTGAAGAACAAAACGAAATGCAAAGTGAAACATCAGCTTTGGAAGAAATGGAGGAAACACAGGCAGAATAAAAACAAAGCCCGGAAAGAATGTTGTTTTCTTTCCGGGTGTTTTAATTTTATTTATGCATTAGAAATTTTGTAAATATATTGTTAATCAATGGAATTTATCCATTCAATCAAAGGATTTAAATATTTTTTATCGGTCCAGTCACATTTTTGACCTACTGCACACATTAAAGCTTTTTGCCATGGTTCATATGTATCTGGAGACTGTTTTGAAACTGCTTTTTGCAAAAGCTTACATAGGGTTCTGTCTTTAAATGACATTAACGATTCATCCCATGAACCCCGCCCATAATAGCATGGAATTCCGTTTAATGAACCATTAAAATTATGTCTATAAATTTCTTCAAAAGCCTTTTCTTCAAATGGTGATGCTCCTACGCAAAATACTGCGATTTTTTTATTTATAAAATGTGCGATGTTTTTCTTTAAGAATGTTAATCCAGCTATTCCGGAAGCATATATTCCACCGGCAAAAATAATTATATCATATTGAAGTATTTTATTTATATCAATAGATTTATTAATTATACAATCAAAATTAGTTTCTTTTGAAAGCCAATTTGCATATTTTTCTGTTGCTCCGTATTTTGATTTATATATTATTATTCCTTTTTTCATAATAAATGACCTTTATAAATATTATTAAATTTTTTCAAGAGCCTGAGCAATATCTTCAATAATATCATCAATATTTTCAAGACCGCATGAGAAACGAATCATACCTCCGTCAATACCGGCAGCTGCAAGCTGTTCATCGGTTAACTGACGGTGAGTAGCGCTTGCAGGGTGAAGTACGCAAGTCCTGATATCCGCAACGTGAACAACGTTTGATGCGAGCTTTAAGCTGTCCATAAATTTGACTGCATTATCTCTTCCGCCTTTGATTGAAAAAGTAATCACGCCGCTGCATCCGTCAGGAAGATACTTTTGAGCCAGTTCGTAATACTTATTGCTTTTAAGTCCGGGATAATTAACGGAAAGAACTTTGTCGGAAGCTTCAAGATAGTCTGCAACTATTTTAGCGTTTTCACAGTACTGCTTCATACGTACTGCCAGTGTTTCCAGACCTAAATTAAGCAGGAAAGCGGAATTTGCAGCAGGATAGCATCCGAAATCTCTCATAAGCTGCATTCTTGCCTTTACGATATATGCAAGCTTTCCGTAGGATTGTGTATAAACTATACCGTGATAGCTTTCGTCCGGTTCGGTGAATTCAGGGAATTTACCGTTTGTCCAGTCAAAATTACCGCTGTCAATAATAACGCCGCCGACTTGTACAGCATGTCCGTCCATGTACTTTGAAGTAGAATGTACAACAATGTCTGCTCCATGTTCAATAGGTCTGCAAAGTATAGGCGTCGGGAATGTGTTGTCAATAATAAGAGGAACATTATTTTTATGGGCAAGTTTTGCGAATTTTTCAATGTCAAGTACTGATAATGCCGGATTTGCAAGTGTTTCGCCGAAAACAGCCTTGGTATTCGGTTTAAATGCTTTTTGAAGCTCTTCTTCAGAAGCATCTGCATCGACAAATATGCATTCAATACCCAATTTTTTTAAGGTTACGGCAAACAGATTTACTGTTCCTCCGTAAATAGTTCCGGTAGAAATAAAGCTGTCGCCGGCACTGCATATGTTGAGCAACGAACAAAGTGTAGCAGCCTGACCGCTTGATGTTGCCATTGCAGCTGCACCGCCCTCAAGAGCGGCAATTTTTTCTTCAACTGCCATGACGGTGGGATTCTCAAAACGTGAATAAATCAGACTTTTTGTAGGATCGTCAAAGACGGCTGCAACATCGTCTGTAGAGTCATAGACGTAGGTCGTACTTTGTACTATCGGTATAACTCTGGGTTCAGTATTTTTTGGGTGATAGCCTTCATGAAGACATTTTGTTTCAATTTTCATAATAAACTCCGTTCTGCCTAAAGCAGCAAATATTTTTATTTTAATATAATATCACATTTTAAACTCATGGTCAATACTTTATTTCTTAATTTTCATTAAAGCGATATACACTAATTTATCTGTCAGATTTTGTGCAATTTGTGAAATTTTTATTGAAAATATAAAAAAACATTGAAAAATCATTGAAATTTATAGTTGGAATGTGATAAAATAATGAATATGGATATTGGATTAATATTAAAAAATGGAGGTAGATATTAAATGAGAAAAGCAGCTGGATGGAAAAAAGCCATGGCTTCATTAGTCAGCGCTTCAACGCTGTTTTCATGTACGATTACAGGTACAATGAATTTTTCAACAGTTACTGCGGCTGACGGAGCAAATTATGCTGAAGCCCTGGCAATGTCATTGTATTTTTTTGACGCTAATGAGTGCGGTACAGAGGTAGACGATAATTGTCTTACATGGAGAGGAAATTGTCATACATATGATGCGGAAGCATCGCTGGACAGTGCTGCAAACCTCAGCTCTTCTGAAAAAGCCATGATTAAGGAGGCTAACGGCGGAAGCAATACGGTCGATGTTTCAGGCGGATATCATGACGCCGGCGACCATATAAAATTTAATGTTACAATGGGATTTGCCGCTTCTTCATTAGCAATGTCTTATTATATGAATCCGGGTGCTTATGAAAAAGCCAATTGTGAAGGGCATTTTCGAGAAGTTTTGAAAAAAACATGTGATTATTTGATGAAAACAACATATCTTGATAATTCAGGAAATGTATATGCGGTGTGCGCAACGGTTGCTAACAGCGCTGATCATGATGTGACATGGGAACCGCCGGAAAATCAAACATACGATCGTCCTACATATTGGCTTACAGCTTCTTATAATAATTCTGTAACAACTGCAACAATGGCTTCTGCTTTAGCAGGAACAGCATATGTATTTAAAGATGTTGATGCAGAATACTCAGCTAAATGTATGAAATATTCAAAAGCTTTGTATGACTTTGCTAAAAAATATCCCGATATGCAAGATACAACCAGCGGACTGTATCGTCTAACTGATACGTATATTGATGACCTTGCTCTTGCTGAGGTTTGGTTTTATATAAATGGTGAGGGTTCTCTGCCGACTTATAAACCAACAGCGAATGGATGCTATAATGGTCAGTATTATGATTATCATCTATATTGCTGGGATAAAGTTTGGTCAGGATATGCAACGCTTATGTATTACATAACTGGCGATCAGGCATTTGCAAATGAAATGCAGTTTGAACTGAATAACAAGGGCGGTGTTCCTACTAATAAATATAATGCTGCCGGTTGGGGCGCTTCGCGTTATAACTGTGCATTGCAGATGGTAGCTTTGGGACTTGCCAAGGGAGACGCTAATTCTACATATGCATTGGGCGCTAAGTATCAGACGGATTATTTGCTGGGAAACAATCAGAAATCAACAAGTTTCCTTCTCGGTTATGGAAATACATGGCCTCAGCAGGTTCATCATAGAGCAGCAAATTCACAGAAAACAGGTATGACTCATGTACTATATGGCGCTTTAGTAGGCGGACCTACTGACAGTGACTGTACATATACAGATTATTGGGATCAGTATCAGTCTACAGAACCTGCTCTTGACTATAACGCTTGTTTTGCATTGGCATGTGCGGGACTTGTTAACCTTTACGGCGGAGATGCTTCAGAACTTGACGATATTATAAAGAATGCACCGGAAATTGATGAAAATTACAAATTCGACGGTGAAGAACAGCCTCAGCCGTCAACGGAAACTACTGAAACAACAGGTGATGAAAAGTTAAAGGGCGATGTAAATAATGATGGTGTAGTCAATGTTACTGATGTTGTATGCCTTGGAAGATATCTTGTTAAGGCTGAACTAACTGAAGATGTTGATACTAGTGATTTTAATTATGATGTAAATGATGACGGAAAGATAAATGTTTTTGATCTTGTTGCAGTAAGAAGAATATTAATTGAACAGTAATAATAATTTATAAAATGTCAGTGCATCAAAATGCATTGACATTTTATCTGAAAAGGAGTGTAATGTATGAAAAAAATTATTGCAGCAGCTGTTTCGGCTGTTATTTCTCTTTCTTCTGTGGCTTCTTCCATGCCCTTAATAAAAGAGACGTCAATGACAGTATCAGCTGAGGAAGGAAGCAAATATAATTACGGAGAAGCGTTACAAAAGTCAATGTTTTTCTATCAGGTTCAGCAGGCTGGTGAACTGCCGGACTGGAATGAAGTATCATGGAGAGCTGATTCAGTTGAGAACGACGTTGTTCCCGGCGGTTGGTTTGACGCAGGCGATCACCTTAAATTCTCATTGACAAATGCTTATTCGGCTACTATTCTTGCATGGGGACTTATACAATATAAGGATGCTGTAAAGAATGCAGGTCTTTATGATTCGTATCTTAGAAATCTTCAGTGGGGATTGGATTTTGTCGCAGGCTGTGACCTAGGCGATAAAGTTATAGGAACAATCGGTGATGACGCTTTTGACCATGTATGGTGGGGTTCTGCTGAGGTTTATATGAGAAAGTATGTACTGAAAGGCGGTACAGATCCCCGTCCTTATGATGAAATCACTTGTACTACAACTGTTGCAGAAATGGCGTCTGCAATGGCGGCAGGATATATCGTGTTCAAGGATGAAAATCCTGAGCTTGCAGAAGGCTATCTCAATCATGCAAAAAGTCTTTTTGAACTTGCCGATAAAACAAGAAGCAATGATGATCAGGGCGTTCAGCAAAAATACTATAATACAAAACAGTCGGGCACGGTAGCAGATTATATTGACGAACTTTTTTATGCTGCCAACTGGATGTATATGGCAACCGGAGAACAGAAATATCTGGATCTTTGTGAAAGCGATTATATTCCTTACTTCCCAAAAGAAAATCAGTCTACAGAGCGTAAGTATACATGGGGTTTATGTTGGGACGATACCTCACAGGCAGCTGCTCTTCTTTATGCTATGAATACAGGTAAGGATGAATGGAAACAGCATGTTAAGCATCATCTTGAATACTGGACTAACGGATACGGCGGAAAGCAGGTTCAATATACTCCTGACGGTCTTGCATGGCTTATGAACTGGGGTTCGCTGAGACATGCTACAACTACTGCCTTTGTGGCTATGATAGCTTCTGATACTATTTTTGCTGATGATGCGGCATTTGTTGATAAATATAACACATGGGCAAAATCACAGATGGATTATGCTTTCGGAGATAATGATCTTGGATTGAGTTATGTTCTTGGAATGGGTGAAAAAAATCCTGTTAATGTTCATCATAGAACATCAAGCGGTATTTATGATGATCACTGGAATGAATTAGGCTCAGACACTCCAAGCGATAAGTGGGAAACTGAATATGCGCATGTTCTTTACGGAGCTTTAGAGGGCGGTCCGAATCAGGACGGAACATTTACGGATACAAATTCATCATATCAGAATACAGAAGTTGCAATTGATTACAATGCTGGATTTACCGCTGCGCTTTGTGCTATGATCGACGATTATGGCGGTACGCCGTTAGAGGATTTTCCTCCTGTTGAAACTCCTACAAGACCTGAATTTCTTATTAAAGCATCAATAAATCAAGCGTCTAATAGCTTTACTGAAATAAAGGCGTATGCTATGAATCATTCGGCATGGCCTGCCAGAGTAATTGAAGATTTATCATATAATTATTATTTTGATATTTCAGAACTGGTTGACGCAGGTTATTCGATAGATGATGTTAAAGTTCAGAAAGGTACTGATCAGCATTCAGGTGATGAGGGTGTTGCAACAGTATCAGATCCGATTCATTATGAAGGCAATATTTATTATGTAAAGATTACTTTTGGCGACGGCAGAGTGGTAATGCCTACGGGACAGTCAGAACATCGTTCAGAACTGCAGTTCAGAATAGGTATTGCAGATACAATTCAGAATGTTTGGGATCCTTCAAATGATTATTCGTTTAAAGACCTTGTACAGGGCGGCGAAGATGCAATGATCGAAACCCCATATATGACGATGTATGACGGAGATAAGCTTATTTGGGGTACGGAACCTAATGGAAAAACGCCTGACGACGTTTCAAAGCTCAAAGGTGATATTAATCTTGACAGTGAATTTAATATAGCTGATGTTGTATTACTTAATAGATATCTTATTAAAGATACGATTAAGATTGATAAGCAGGGCGTAATTAATGCGGATATGAATGAAGATGATAAGCTTAATATTTTTGATGCAGTAATTATGCGAAGAACTTTGGCGAAATAATTAACTTTGTGCGTTCATATATTGAGAGATCTAAATTAACAATTAGAGGGATTTTAAAATGCGATTATATATATAGATATAGGGAATAATGTTCTTCCAAGGGAAAACATGAACTGCATATAAAGCTGATAACATCTGTGTTTTACGCAGATGTTATTGGCTTTTTTATATTTATAAGAGTTTAATTTATTATTTTTATTGCAGGGTTATCTTTACTCAAATAAATCTAATAACTCTACGGCAGCGAATTTACCTCATTGATTGAAACAAAATTCAGTTTCTTTTGACTCAATTAATTTTATCAGTAGTTTTTTATGGAAAAAATTTCACTGAATCATCATGCATTTTCAGGCTTATAAATGCCAATAATTACAATAGAAAAAATTGTGAGGTATTGGCTATGGCATATAATAAAGTTGTTATATCCGGAATTAATACATCTAAGCTGACAGTATTGAAAGAAAAAGAAAAAATGGACTTGCTGCGTGAAATTCAGGAAACAGGCAGCAAGGAAGCTAAGGACAAGCTTATAAATGGGAATTTACGTTTGGTATTAAGCGTTATACAGAAGTTTACAAACAGAGGAGAAGATATAGACGATTTATTTCAGATAGGTGTAGTGGGACTTATCAAAGCAATAAATAATTTTGATCTGACTAAGGAAGTTAGATTTTCAACCTATTGCGTACCGATGATAGCAGGAGAACTCAGGAGATATTTAAGGGATTACAGTCAGATAAAGGTAAGCCGATCAATGAAAGACCTTGCTTACAAGGCTATGCAGGCAAAAGAACGTCTTACAGCCGCTAATCAGCGTGAACCGAAAATTGAAGAAATCGCAAAAGAGATCGGCGCTGAACGAAGCGATGTAGTACTTGCACTGGAAAGTATAAGTGATCCGGTTTCATTATATGAACCGGTTTATTCTGATTCCGGAGATACTCTGTATGTTCTTGACCAAATTGGCGACAAAAATGATGTGGACAGCTGGCTTGATGAAATATCTTTAAAGGAAGCCATAAGGGATTTGCACCCGCGGGAAAAAAATATACTGTATCTACGATTCTTTCAGGGAAAAACACAGGTTGAGGTTGCAAATGAAATCGGAATTTCACAAGCTCAGGTTTCACGATTAGAAAAAGGCGCATTGGCAAAAGTTAAGGGGCAAATTTGAATTTTTTTTAAATTTATGCAACATTTTGTAGTTTTCAATCGTATAATAAATAGAAAGTAAATTTTCACTGTACAGATAACAAAATGATGCATCATTATTATCAGTAAATAATTGATTTCCAAGACAAATTTCATAAAAAGCATGGTATATATGAAAGTTGCGGCGGAATGGTATAAATGTAAAAAGAGGGATAATAATGAATGAGATTTTAAATAAAAATGATGTAAAAACAAGAGAGGAATATGAGAATTTTGTTTCTAATCATATAAATGGTAATTTTATGCAGTCCCTTTGCTGGACGGGTGTAAAAAAAGATTGGAATTACGAAGCGGTGATTTCAAGAGATAAAAATGGAACAATTAAGGGTACGGCTTTAGTGCTTATTAGGCTAATACCCTTTCTTGGTTGTTCCTTTTTGTATTCTCCTCACGGACCAGTCTGTGATTACAGAGATACAGAAACTCTTAAGGATATTTTTGCAGGAATTGAATTAATAAGGAAGAAATACCGAGGGTATGAACTGAGGGTCGATCCTTGTATTACAGAAAATGATAAAATTGAAATTGAAGTGCTCCGGAATTTGGGATTTGAATTTAATGAAAATGCTCCGGAACTGACAACTATACAAGCAAGAAATAATTATATACTGCGGATAAATGGAAGAAGTGCAGATGAAATTTTTGAAAGTTTTCACAAAAAATGGAGATATAATATAAGAGTTGCTTCAAGAAAAGGAGTAGAATGTAAAATTTGCGGTACAGAATGCTTAGATGATTTTTATATGCTTATGGAGGAAACCGGAAAACGTGATGGCTTTTGCATAAGAAGCAAAGAATATTTTAGACGTATGCTTGAAAGTCTTGGGGAACACTGTCGGCTTTATATGTGTTATTATAATGGCGAACCGTTGTCCGGAGCTGTTGCTACTCAGTATGCAGGAAAAACATGTTATGTTTACGGTGCGTCAACAGCGCAGCACAGAAACGTAATGCCGAATTATTTAATGCAGTGGAATATGATTTGCTGGGCTGTGGAAAATGGATGCAGTATTTATGACTTTCAGGGAATACCTTTTTATAAAAACGAAAATCATCCTAATTACGGTGTATATAGATTTAAACAGGGATTTAACGGGGAAGTTCTTACATATGCAGGAGAATTTGTTAAGAAATACAGCGGATTCAATTCGGGAATTATTGAAAAGATCGGAATACTTTCCCGTAGATTTTTGCATGTAAGTCCGGCAGGACTTCTCGATATGTGCCGACGTCACAAATAAAAAATCAGGCTTCATTTACGAAGCCTGATTTTTTGAATTACTGTATTTTTTGCGGTATGACAGACAGGTTATATTTTCAGATTTTTTAAACTGTTTTGAAAAATAACTTTGATCGTGAAAACCGCATATTTCAGAAATTTCTTCAATAGTCTTATCGGTGAAAGTTAAAAGTTCTTTGGCATATTCTATTCGTTTGTTTAAAATATATTGGATTATCGTAATACCAAATTCCTTTTTGAATTCTCTTGTAAGATAAAATTTACTTATGTAGAATCTTTCTGCTAAATCGTCAAGATTAATGGATTCTGTAAAATGCTTGTCAAGATAATCAATTACTGAAAAAATCTTGTTTTTGGATTTGCCACTGCAATCTTTATATATACAATATTCTGTGATAATAGAAGTCATTAAATCTGTAATAAGCTTTGCGTTTATAATTTCAGTATATTTGGATTTTCGGTCGTTATTATTTATAATTTGACTTATAATTATTTTAATGTTTTGAGGATTATTAGGAATGAACACACAGCATTTTTCACGGGTAAATAACGAATAATAGTATTGCGCCGGGGTGCCGTTGAATTTTACCCACATGACCTCCCATGGTTCTTTCGAATCGGATTGGTAGGAATGCGGACGGCGGCAGTCAAGAAAAATACATTGCTCTGAATCGGCCTTATAAACTGAACCGTCGTATTCTACAACTCCTTTTCCGTTTACTACATACAGGAAGAGAAATGAATCTGTTTGAAATCGCTTTGTGGGAGATACACTTTTAGATGTTAAATATCCTACTTCGTGAACATACAGTACAGATTTCTCGGTTTCTTTTGAAACAATATTGGTTATTTTTATATCTTTTTGTGAAAAATTATCAAGTGAATTGTGCAATGTATTCACATCCTTTTGTTAATTATAAATATATTATAATATATTTTGTAAAATAAGTCAATAGTTTAGAACAAAATAAAAAATAATATGTTAAATATGCACAAATAACATGCGGCTGGGATAACAATAAAATACAAAAAGAATGCAATATTGTCGGTTGATATTTTGCAAAAACAGGTATATAATAATATTATTGTCGGTGGTTTTATAGTCGGCAACGTACAGATGAATAATTTATAAATTTATAGAATTATACGATATTGACTTGGTTGGATATGAATTTTAAAAAGTTTTATATAGTTTTATAAGAAGATAAAAAAATAACTGTAGTTTTTAATTTATTACTAAACATTATAATTAAGTTACCTGTCCATTTTAACTGTTAAAGGGATATGTTATGTCGGACATATCGGAGAGGCCTTTACAGTGTATCGTTTTTGATTATTATTCTGTATTTTACAAGTCTTATTCTGCAATTAAATAGTCAGAATAAGGCTTGTAATTTTTTGCAATATTAAAGCTATACTATATATAATTAAGTATTGCACAGAATTGAAAAATTTGATATAATATATAATAATTAGTGGTTATTTTAACTGAAATCATCATATAGTGCCAAAAATCTCCGTTTGCCGCTGTGGAGATTTTATTATTGTTTATATGGGTACTTCAACGGCATGAAAGGAGTTTAATATGAATATTGCAGCAGCACAATCCGGAGGCCCTACATGTGCAATTAATGCTTCTCTCGCAGGAGTTTTTTCAGAAGCGTCAAGAAATGAGCAAATCGATAAAATTTATGGTTCTATAAATGGTATTGAAGGCATTATTAATGACAGACTTGTGGAAATGAGCAGTATAATAAAAAGCAATAAGGATCTGGAGCTTCTTAAGCTTACTCCTTCTACTGTATTGGGATCATGCAGATTTAAGCTTCCTGATGCTGATGATAACAGCGAGGTTTATGAAAAGATCATTTCCTGCTTTAAAAGAAATAATATTGATATTTTCTTTTATATCGGCGGAAATGATTCTATGGATACAGTATGTAAGCTTTCTGAATATTTTAAGAAAAACAATATTAATGTAAAGGTTATCGGTATTCCTAAAACCATTGATAATGACCTTATGTGTACAGACCATACTCCCGGATTCGGTTCAGCTGCAAAATATGTTGCGGCAACAGTGCAGGAAATTGCAAGGGATAGCTCTGTATACAGTGTAAAATCTGTAACTGTTGTTGAGATTATGGGACGTGACGCAGGCTGGCTTACCGCTTCAACCTGTGTTCTTAAAGCAAATGATGAAAATGCTCCGCATCTTATTTATTTACCCGAAACGCCATTTAGTGTTGAAAGATTTCTTGAAGATGTAAAAAGAATGCTAGTGGAGCATAACGCTGTTGTTGTTGCTGTTTCGGAAGGATTAAAACTTAGTGACGGGGAGTATGCTGCTGAAGAATTCCAATCGGGACACGATGATGCATTCGGTCATAAATATTTATCGGGAATAGGAAAATGTCTTGAAAATATTGTCAGAAAAGAAATTGGCTGTAAGGTTCGTTCGATCGAACTTAATGTAATGCAGAGATGTGCGTCACATATGGCTTCAAAAACTGATGTAGACGAATCAGTAAAAATAGGTGAAGAAGCAGTAAAGGCAGCCGTAAAAGGCGAGACTGGTAAAATGATGGCGTTTAAAAGAATCAGCGACAGACCTTATTTTTCGGAAATTGTTACTGTAGATGCAAAGGAAGTTGCCAACAAGGAAAGACTGTTCCCAAAGGAATGGATAAATAATCAAGGCAATAATGTTACAGCTTTTGCTCTGGATTATTTCCTGCCGCTTATTCAGGGAGAAGTAAATGTCCTTATGGAAAACGGTATGCCGGTACATTTGAAAATTCCAAACTGGTTTTAATAAAAAATACTTGACAAGCTTAAAAAAAACTGATATAATAACTATGTAAATTTTTATATTGTAATCTCAGGAATTGAAGGGGTGCACCACCACGGGTGCAGCCCTTTTTTTGTCTTTTTGAGGAATAAAAGGAGGAAATATGAAAATAAACGGTAAAGAAATTAAACTTGAAAATGAAACAGTTCTGTCCGGTATTTTGGAGGATCAGGGATTTAATCTATTGAAAATTGCAGTAATGAAAAATGGAGATATTGTTCCAAAGGCAGAATATGATAAAACGTTAATAAATGACAATGATAGTCTTGAAGTTGTAAGCTTTGTGGGTGGCGGCTGATGAAAATTATACTTAATGGTAAGCCGTTTGAAACGCAGTATTTGAGATTGTTTGAGATCCGTGATAAATATTTTGATTCCGCATGCATTACTATTTTAAACGGTTTTCAGACATCTGAAAATTTAACTGTCAAAGACGGAGATATTGTCAGCATTATCAAAAAAGGAGTTATGCCTCCTAAGGAAGAGTTGGAAAGTCTTATGGCGGCAAGACATACGCCTAAAGTTCACGATACAGTAAAAAAAGCAAGAGTCGCCGTATGCGGACTAGGCGGACTTGGCTCAAATATTGCAGTAATGCTTGCCAGAACGGGTGTAGGGTATCTGAAACTAATTGATTTTGACATTGTTGAGCCAAGTAATCTTAACAGACAGAGTTATTATGTTGAACATCTGGGTATGTTTAAAACAGATGCTTTAAAAGAACAGATCAAAAGAATAAATCCTTTCATTGAAGTTTGCTGTGAAACAATAAAAATTACAAATGAGAATTGTACAGTACTTCTTAGTGACTGTGATATAATCTGTGAGGCTTTTGATAATCCTGAAACTAAAGCTATGCTTACTGAAAGAGCCCTTTCTGATTTTCCTGACAAAAAGCTGGTATGCGGTTCGGGAATGGCAGGATTTGAAAGTTCTAATAAAATAGTAACTAAAAAAATAATGAAAAATCTGTATATCTGCGGAGACGGTGAATCAGAAGCCAGACCGGGAAACGGTCTTATGGCGCCGAGAGTTTCAGTCTGTGCAGGACATCAGGCTAATATGATATTACGGCTTATTATGGAAAATGAGGAGCCGTGAGAGGAGTAAAGAAGATGAATAATGATAAGCTTATTATCGGAGGACATGAATTTAATTCCCGTTTTATTTTGGGTTCGGGAAAGTTTTCTATGGACATGACAAAAACGGTTATTGAAAATGCGGGAGTAGAAATGGCAACTATTGCAGTTCGCCGTGCAGATGCCGGAAGCAGAGACAGTATTATAGATTATATTCCTGAGGGAATAACACTTCTTCCTAACACAAGCGGTGCAAGAACTGCTGAAGAAGCGCTGAAAATCGCAAGACTTGCAAGAGAACTGGGCTGCGGCGATTTTGTAAAAGTTGAAGTTATCCGTGACACTAAATATCTTCTGCCGGACAATTATGAAACGATCAGAGCAACTCAGATGATGGCGGACGAGGGATTTATTGTAATGCCTTATATGTATCCTGATCTGAATGCAGCGAGAGAACTTGTAAAAGCAGGAGCGGCAGCGGTAATGCCTTTAGCCTCGCCCATTGGCAGTAACAAAGGACTTGCCACCAGAGATTTTATAAAAATTCTTATTGAAGAAATTGATTTGCCTATAATTGTCGATGCCGGAATCGGACGTCCGTCACAGGCATGTGAAGCAATGGAAATGGGCTGTGCTGCTGTTATGGCAAATACTGCCGTTGCAACTGCCGGAAATGTAGGGTTAATGGCTTCTGCGTTTAAGCTTGCTGTTGAATCAGGAAGACTTGCTTATCTTGCCGGTATGGGACGTGTTTTGGAGCATAAGGCAGAAGCTTCAAGTCCCCTTACAGGATTTCTGGAGGATTGATAAATTATGATAAAAATTCGTGAAACCAATCATATGGAATATCAGGAAGGTATGGAGCAGATTGATCATAGTATCATGAACAAGGTTCTTGAAATGACTGATAAATATGATTACTCAAAATATACTGCATGGGATGTTCGCAACGTACTGTCAAAGGATAGTATTGATATTAATGATTTGGCTGTTTTGCTTTCTCCTGCGGCAGAACCGATGCTGGAGCAGATGGCACAGCGTGCAAAGACTGAAACTGCAAAGCATTTCGGTAATACAGTGTGTATGTTTACGCCTCTTTATATTGCAAATTACTGTGAAAATTACTGTGTTTACTGTGGTTTCAACTGTTCTAATAAAATTAAAAGAGGAAAGCTTTCAATGGAAGAGATCGAAGCGGAGTACCAAACTATTTCAGAAACCGGACTTCGTGAAATTCTTCTGCTTACAGGAGAGTCAAAAACCGCTTCTCCAGTTGAATATATTGCAGACGCTGTAAGACTTGCAAAAAAATATTTTTCAACTATAGGCATTGAGGTTTACCCAATGAACTCCGATGAATATGCTCTTATCAAGGAAGCGGGTGCGGATTTTGTAAGCGTTTATCAAGAGACCTATAATACTGCAAAATATGAAGAAGTACATTTAAGGGGAGCAAAGAGAATTTTCCCATATCGTTTTAATGCGCAGGAACGTGCATTAATGGGCGGTATGAGAGGTGTTGCATTTGGTTCTCTTCTTGGACTTAGCAACTTCCGAAAAGACGCTTATGCAGCAGGACTTCATGCATATATGATTCAGAAAAAATATCCATGGGCAGAGATATCATATTCTCTTCCAAGACTGCGCCCATATATAAACAATGCGGAAAATAATCCGAACGATGTTCATGAAACTCAGCTTTTACAGGTAATGTTGGCGTATAGGATTTTCATGCCTTATGCAGGAATTACAATTTCAACTCGTGAACGTGCCGGTTTCAGAGACAATGTAGTTGGACTTGCGGCTACAAAAATTTCAGCAGGCGTTAAAGTAGGTATCGGCGGTCATGGAGATAATGAACAAAAGGGAGACGAACAGTTTGAAATATCTGATCCTAGAAGCGTTGATGAAGTGAGACGGTCTTTGTTTGATAAGGGACTTCAGCCTGTTTTTACCGATTATGTGAGAGTGTAATATATGGTTATTGCGGTAACAAACAGAAAGCTTTGTACAGATAATTTTGTATTGCGAGTACGTGAAATCCTGTCTGCCGAACCTTTTGAAGTAATACTTCGTGAAAAAGATTTAAGCGACGATAAGTACTGTCAGCTTGTAAAGGAGATTGTTGCAGATAATAATGGATATAAAAAAGTACTTGCTTTGAACTGTCCGGAAATTGCTTTGGAGATGGGAATTGAAAATGTTCATCTTACTATGCAGCAACTAATGGAACATGGGAGACCGTCTTTTATAAAACGAGCCGGAGTATCGGTTCATTCCGCAGAAGAAGCTGAAACAGCACAGAAACTGGGCGCTGATTATCTTATTGCCGGACATATTTATGCAACCGATTGTAAAAAAGGTGTTCCTCCCAGAGGAATTGAATTTTTCAGGGGTGTATGTGAAAGTGTTGATATTCCTGTTTTTGCGATAGGAGGTATTTCGGAAAATAACTTTAATGAACCGCTTGAAAACGGTGGAACGGGAGTTTGCCTGATGTCAGAATTTATGAAATGTGAAAATCCATATGAACGTGTAAGGATTTATAAATAAATTTATAAAAAACCAAGATGGAATAATGAACCGGTGTACAGAACAACTATACACCGGTCTTTATTGTATTAATGCTTACATAAAAAAGCGACTAAGAGTTATCTTAGTCGCTTTAATTTATTTTTTAGAATAAAATTCATTATCAGGTTTATCTGCCGGACCTAAATCATCTAATGTGTTTAATTGTAGGACGTAATTAATAATAGCAATAGAATCCTTTGTATCTAATATTTCATCATATACAGTATTAGAGTTTTCTTTTGCAGTTGCATTTTGAAGTGAATACATTGTGTTGCTGATTAAATATTTATTTAATACAACAATATCAGTTGAATTAACCTCGCCATCTACATTAGCGTCACCATAAAGAACTCTGTTCCAATCGATTATTGAATCAGGATCAACGGTAGTTGTAACTGCTGTAGTAACAGTAGTAACGACCGGTGTTGTTGAAACAGCTGTTGTAACTACAGGTTTTGTTACTGTTACATTAACTATAAATTCCTGTCCTTCAGGAGTTGTAACTGTGATAGTTGCTGTACCGGCAGCAATACCCGTTACATTACCGTTTTTATCAACAATAGCAACATTTATATTTGTTGAACTGAATGTACAGCCATCTACATTTACATTAAGCTGCTTTGTTTCGTCCACTTCAAGTTCAAGTTCAGCGGGATCAACAATTAGCTCGTTTTCTTGAGATATATATGTGTAGTAATCAACAGATTTAAGAGTAACGTTTTTTACTTCTGTACCTTCCTTATCGCCGCCGTACCAGAAACCAAACATTACTTCTCCATTTTCCTTATACACATCATCTCTAATGGATTCCGGAAGGATCCACATGATTTCTGCTGTTTTACCGCCGTCAAGAACAACGATATTTGATGGTTGATACCAACCTTTGTCTGCTACTACATTGTCTTCGCTTACAGAAATGCCAACGCCTGATGTAAGCTTATGAAGATCTGTTGCAGAAGTTACTGTAAACTTAATTGCGGAAATCTTATCTCTTTCACCGAGATTTAAATCAGCAATAGAAAACTTTGTCTGATTTGTTGCATCGCTTCCGGATGTGAGAGATTTATTTGAAGTTTTTGTAATAGTTTTGTTGTAAGGAACAGTCATGGTTCTTGTGTATGTACATGAAGCTCCTGTAAGGTTAACAGATTCAATTTTAATAGGTTCATATGTTTCTTCATCTTCACCGTTAGCGCCGTACCAATACTGGAAACCGACTGCGTCGCTTTCACTTTTTGTCACATATTCCTGAACGCTGACTGGAACGTCCCATACAATTTCTACATATTGACCGGCATTTGTTGCTGTATAGCCTTTACCGTAATCGTCAATTTCAAATTTGTCTCCAAATTCTTTTATGTCTTCTTCACCCTGATCGTTATACCAGTAACCATTCTTGCCTTTAGAGTATTCGGTATCAGCAGGAGAACCCTGTCTTACGTTGATGCCGCCGCCGTACATAAACTGCTTAAGATCAGTATCAGATTCAATTATGTAGTTAAATGACTGGAACTTAACGTTAGTAATATCTTCAATACCGAATTCAGAAAATTTGAATTTGTGTGAATTAATTGGTGCAGTACCGTCTAAAAACGCTTGTCTTTCTTCGTCTGTCAGTTCAGGATTTAGAGTAGGATCATAATAATCTTCGTCATATCCGAGAGTAAGAAGATAATTTATATCACCTTCAATTTCAGCTGTCAAAGTTGAAGAAATTGTAGCTGTACCATCTTTATTATCAACAAATGTGCAGCCGTTAATGGGGTTATTTGAAGTTGGAATATTTGGGTCATCGCCTGGGGTAGGACCAACGGCAGCGTCTGTTTCAATTGAAGTGAGAGTGAATGTAGTACCGTCTTTTGGATACCATACTCCGACTCCGACTGTCTTAACCTTGCCTTTTACTTCTGACGGAATAGTGAAAGAAACAGAGAATTTTCCGCCGCTTACATTCGGTTTTGCTTCCTGTTTATCATCCGCCCACCATGGATCTTCAGATATTTCCCAACCGTAAATACCGATTGTTGGAGTACCAGTAAAAGAAGTAGTAAAGTTAAGTTTAATTGTAGAAGCGTTACCTATACCTGAAAGCGGGATTTTTGCTTTGTTTGGTGCAGTTTCTGCGGTGCTTTCAGATGTTGTGAAAGTTTTGTTCACAGAAATTGTTGCTGCAGTTACATTGCTAAATGTTGTTAATGAAGGCGTAATAAATGTGGTAGCTATCATAGCTGCACTTACAACTGCGGCTTTGATTCTACCGATAAGTTTTTTCTTAATCATCCTTAATCATCCTTTCGGTTTTTTATTTATAATTGCCCCTTTATTTATGTTTATATTATAACATACAGTTTTTAGCAAATTGTTAACAAACTGTTAACAAAACCCCATTTTGCTAAAACTTGTGTTAAAATATTTTTGCGATTTTTTGTGCATATTCAACAAATTGTTATAACAATGAGAAATTTAGTAGTAAAAAGCATATATATTGCATTGTTTTGAAAAATATGCTAAAATATATATATTATATACTATTAAAGGAGAATTAACATGGCTGATGAACGTGTAATGTCGATTATTGAATTTATTAAGAATAAATATCCGAATCCTGATTTGTCTGAGTTTCCGGATAAATTTGCTGTACAGATAGAACTTACAGATATACCTGGTGGAGTTTTTTATATGGAGGTTTTAAATGGAGAATTGTCAATAGAACCATACGAATATAATGATAGGGATTTGTCAGTAAAAATTTCTAAATCAAATTTGGAAAAACTGATTAATGGAAAATTGAAAGCAGAAAGTGCACTGATAACCAGAAAAATTATTATTTCGGGTAACATGAGTAAGGCTTTGCTTATTAAAAAACTTTTAAAGTAAGGATTTTATATGGATATTATACTTGCATCGTCTTCTCCGAGAAGAAAAGAATTAATGAAATTGATTTTCGATGAATTTATTATCAGACCGTCTGAGATAGAGGAAGATATTCCGTCAGCAATAAATTATGAACTTGCTGCGGAGTATTTAGCGTCAAAAAAAGCAAATTCTGTAGTTAAAAAATCTGATGAACTAGTTATAGGCTGTGATACTGTAGTAACTGCGGGAAATGTTATTCTTGGAAAACCTCATGACTGTAAAGAGTGCAGGAAAATGCTTCGGCTGCTTTCTGGCAGAACTCACAGTGTTTATACAGGAGTATCAATAATTTTCAATGGAAAAGAATTTTGCTTTACTGAAAAAACTGATGTGAAATTCCGGAACATTTCAGATGAGGAAATTGAGGAATATATGAACACCGGAGAACCGTTTGACAAAGCGGGCGGATACGGTATTCAGGGCAGGGGAGCGCTGTTTGTGCAATCTATATGCGGAGACTATTTTAATGTTGTAGGACTGCCTGTTTCCCGTTTGAATTATGAATTGAAAAAAATCGTATTATAAAAATGGAAAGAAGGTCGGAGTTAAAGTCCTTATTATTATACAAACCCTTTCCTAAAACGAAATATGTAGAAATAGCTTTCCCAATTACAAAATCGGAGGAAAATTATGAATAAACAACAGTTAGCAGCAAAGATTTGGGAGTCTGCAAATAAAATGCGTTCTAAAATCGAAGCAAATGAATATAAAGACTACATTTTGGGCTTTATTTTTTATAAATTTCTTTCAGAAAAAGAAGTTAAGTATCTGAAAGAGAACGATTGGACTGACGAATACCTTCCGGAACTTACCGAAGAAGATACAGAAACTTTAGAAAGCGTACAAAAGAATTTAGGCTACTTCATTTCTTATGAAAACTTATTTTCTACTTGGCTTGAAAAAGGACGGGATTTCAGCGTTCAAGATGTACGTGACGCCTTATCTGCATTTAGCCGTCTGATTAACCCGACGCACAAAAAAGTTTTTGAAGGTGTTTTTGACACTCTGCAAACAGGACTTTCAAAACTTGGCGATAGTTCGGCCTCCCAGTCAAAAGCAATCAGCGATCTTATTCATCTGATTAAAGATATTCCTATGGACGGCAAGCAGGATTATGATGTTCTTGGTTTTATTTACGAATATCTCATCAGTATGTTTGCCGCTAATGCGGGAAAAAAAGCAGGAGAATTTTATACCCCGCACGAAGTTTCACTGCTTATGTCAGAAATTGTTGCGGATCATCTGAAAGATAGGGACGAGATTAAAATATATGATCCGACAAGCGGTTCCGGTTCGTTGCTTATCAATATCGGCAAGAGTGCTGCAAAATTTATTGAGAATGAGAACAATATCAAATACTATGCGCAGGAATTAAAGCAGAATACGTACAACCTTACTCGTATGAACTTGGTTATGCGTGGCATTTTACCGGATAATATCGTCACTCGCAACGGAGATACTTTGGAGAATGACTGGCCGTATTTTGACGAGAACGACCCGATTGGTACTTATGATCCGCTTTATGTAGACGCAGTTGTCTCCAATCCCCCGTATTCTCAGGCATGGAATCCTGAAGACAAAGAAACCGACCCTCGTTATGCCCGTTTTGGTCTCGCTCCAAAAGGCAAAGCCGATTATGCTTTTTTGCTTCACGACCTTTTTCACATTAAGAGCGACGGTATTATGACGATTGTTCTTCCGCACGGTGTTTTGTTCCGTGGGGGTGAAGAAGGCGAAATCCGCAAGAACTTAATTGAGCAAAACCATATTGACGCAATTATTGGATTGCCGGCGAATATTTTCTTCGGCACAGGTATCCCCACCATAATTATGGTATTGAAACAAAAGCGTACAAATACAGATGTCCTTATCGTTGATGCATCAAAAGGTTTTATAAAGGTTGGTAAGAACAACAAGCTTCGTGCTTCTGATATTAAAAGAATTGTCGATGTAGTAACAAAGCGTGAAAGCGTAGAAAAATTTTCAAAAGTTGTCAGCAGAGACGAAATCAGAAACAATGAGTACAACTTGAATATTCCGAGATATGTTGACTCTTCCGAAGCGTCCGAGTCTTGGGATATTTATGCTTCTATGTTTGGCGGTATTCCTTGGTCTGAAATTGATGAACTGAAAGAATATTGGCATGCTTTTCCATCTTTGAAATCAGCTTTATTTGAAAATACATCTTCAGATTATTGTAAATTAACAGCCACGGATATAAAAAAGGTCATCAAGGATCATAATGATATACAGTCTTTTGAAAACAATTACTATGCCGCCTTTAATGGTTTTGATCAATATTTGTATGATGAATTGATTGATAAGATGGATACCCTTAATATTTCAAAAACCGAAGCTGTTTTATCCTTAAACATCTTTGAACGCTTAAAAAATATTCCCTTGGTTGACAAATATGAAGCATATCAGCTTCTTGATGATGATTGGACTAAGCTTGCCGTCGATTTAGAAATGATACAAACGGAGGGATTTGAAGCAACGAAAAAGGTTGACCCCAATATGGTGGTTAAAAAGAAAGACGGAAAAGAGCAGGAAGTACAGGAAGGATGGGTAGGCCGCATAATACCGTTTGATTTAATTCAGGACACTCTTCTTGCCGATGATAAAGTAGCATTAAAAGAAAAAGAAAACCGCCTTTCTGAAATTGCTTCGGAATATGAAGAATTGTTTGAATCACTAACAGAGGAAGAAAAAGAAGGCGATTATGCAAGTGAAGGCGGTTTTGTTAATGCTGAGATTAAGAAAGCGCTCAAATCCGACAGTATTGAACCGGAAATAAAAGAAAAACTTCTTAAAGCAGCAGCATTGAATACGGAAGAAAAATCACTGAAAGCGGCAATCAAGAAAGAGACCAGACTTCTTGAAGTTAAAACCAAGGATACCATCGAAGGACTGTCTGATACGCAAGTTATCGAACTTCTGAAAGCCAAATGGATTCAGCCTCTTATTCAAAGCTTAATGAAATTGCCGGACAGAATTGTAAACGAATTGGTTTCAAAGATTGAAACGCTCGCTAAAAAATACGAAACTACATTTGCCGAGGTGGAAACGGAAATCGCTGACACACAAGCGGCTCTTTCTGCTATGATTGATGAGCTTGAGGGCAGCGATTCTGATATGCTGGGACTTCAAGAATTCAAAAAAATGCTTGGAGGTTTTGCAAAATGACGAAAAAAGCAAGCACTCCGGCATTAAGATTCAAAGGGTTTACATACACTTGGGAACAGCGAAGGTTGGGGGAGGTGTTATCACTTATCAAAGACGGAACACATGGAACACACCAAGACGTTGAAGATGGTCCATTACTGTTAAGTGCAAAAAATATTAAGCACGGAGAAATCAGATGGGATAACACGGATAGAAGAATTGCACAAGCAGATTATGAGAAAATACATTCAACATTCAGTTTAGAAAACGGAGATATTCTTTTAACTATCGTAGGTTCTATTGGTGAGGTGGCTATTTTACGCAATTCTGACGGCATTACCTTTCAGAGGAGTGTGGCGTTTTTAAGACCAAACAAAGAATTGAAGTCAGAATTTTTGTATGCAGAAGTTCTGAGTGAACATTTTCAAAAAGAATTGGACAACAGAAAATCAACGTCAGCACAGCCAGGTATTTATCTTGGAGATTTAGGAGAAATTCCCTTTACTTTTCCGAAAGATATTGCCGAACAAAAACAAATCGGCACATATTTCCGCAACCTTGACCACCTCATCACTCTTCATCAGCGTAAGTATGACAAATTGACCAATATGAAAAAATCAATGCTTGAAAAAATGTTCCCGAAAAATGGAGCAAATGTGCCGGAAATTCGATTTAAAGGATTTACTGATGCTTGGGAACAGCGGAAGTTGGGAGAAGCCGTACAAGAAGTAACTCGCAACGATGCAACATCGGATGCCCCGATTATGATGATAACTGCCAACAACGGCTTTATTGAGCAATCGGAAAGATATGCTTTTAATAATGCCGGCGAGAGTTTGAAGAAGTATATTCTACTCGAAAAAGGAGAACTTGCTTATAATCACGGTGCATCTAAACTGCGACCTTATGGTTCTTGTTTTACATTAACAACGAGCGAAAATGCCCGTATTCCCTTTGTTTATCATTGCTTTTCAGCAGATGAACAAAACTCGGAATTTTTGTCGATTGAGTTAAACGGTGCAGATGTTGAAAATCAACTTCGGCGAATTGTATCATCGGGTGCGAGAATGGATGGTTTGCTCAACATATCTTTTCAAGAATATGTGTCTGTATCTGTCCTTCTTCCAACGATTGAGGAACAAAACAAAATAGCAGACTTTTTCAAGAACCTCGATAACCTTATCACCCTTCATCAGCGTGAGTTGGAAAAGTTGAAAAATCTCAAAAAAGCGTGCCTTGAAAAGATGTTTGTTTGAGTAAAATAAGCGAATTTTAAAAGTAGGGAGGAAAAAATGATTTTTAATAAAGAATCGGATTTTGAAGCGGCTTTGATTAAAATACTATCTGAAAAAGGCTGGGAAAAGGAAATCCTGAAAAACTACTCTGAACAAGATTTACTGCGAAACTGGGCAAATATTCTTTTTGAGAACAATAGAGATATTGATCGATTAAATGATTATCCCCTTACCGATAGTGAAATGCAGCAAATTTTAGAGCAAATTAAAACTTTAAGAACACCATTAAAGCTAAATGGATTTATCAACGGTAAAAGCGTATCAATTGTCAGAGATAATCCCAACGATACGCTGCATTTCGGAAAAGAAGTGAGTTTGAAAATTTATGACCGTCGTGAAATCGCTGCCGGTCAAAGCCGTTACCAAATTGTTCAGCAGCCTAAATTTCCGACAAAATCAAAAATGCTCAATGATCGTCGTGGCGATTTAATGCTTCTGATTAACGGTATGCCGGTAATTCATATCGAATTAAAGAAAAGCGGCGTACCCGTAAGCCAAGCATGCAATCAAATCGAAAAATATGCGCATGAAGGTATTTTCAGCGGATTATTCTCGTTGGTTCAAATTTTTGTTGCACTAGAGCCTAATGAAGCCGTTTATTTTGCAAATCCGGGTCCTGACGGTCAATTTAACCCGAATTATTACTTTCATTGGGCAGATTATAATAACGAACCTATTAACGAATGGGATAAAGTTGCTTCCACGCTTCTTTCCATTCCTATGGCGCATCAGCTTATCGGTTTTTACACGGTAGCTGATAATTCAGACGGCGTTTTAAAAGTAATGCGCAGTTATCAATATTTTGCGGCAAGCGCAATTTCTGATAAAGTTTCTAAAACCAAATGGGAAGGCAACAATCAGTTAGGTGGCTATGTATGGCATACTACTGGTTCCGGTAAAACTATGACCAGCTTTAAGTCTGCTCAGTTGATCGCAAGCTCTAAAGATGCTGATAAGGTTGTTTTCTTAATGGATAGAATTGAACTTGGCACGCAGTCCTTAAAAGAATACCGTGGTTTTGCAGATGAGAATGAGTCTGTACAGGCAACAGAAAACACCGGTATACTTATCATAAAATTAAAAAGTACTGACCCTGCGGATACTCTTATCGTTACTTCTATTCAAAAAATGAACAATATCAAAGATGAATCCGACGGACTGAAATCAAGTGATATTGAATACATAAACGAAAAGCGTATCGTTTTCATTGTTGATGAAGCACATCGTTCCACATTTGGAGATATGCTGATTAACATTAAGAATACTTTCCCGAAAGCCATATTTTTCGGATTTACAGGAACACCTATTCAAGAAGAAAACCAAAAGAAAAAGAACACAACAACCACAGTATTCGGCAACGAACTGCACAGATACAGTATTGCAGACGGTATTCGTGATAAAAATGTTCTCGGCTTTGATCCGTACAAGGTATTAACCTTCAAGGATAAAGATGTCCGCAAGGTAGTGGCCTTAGAAAAGGCAAAAGCGCAAACCGAAGAAGAAGCAATCTCTGACCCTGTAAAAAGCAAAATCTATTACAAATATATGGATGCCGGTCAAGTCGGTATGGCAGGATACTTTGATAAACTCGGGAATTACATAAAAGGCATTGAGGATTATATTCCGAATGTTCAGTACCAAACCAGAGAGCACACCAAATCAGTTGTAAAGGATATATTGGAAAACTGGACTACACTCAGCCATAACAGCAAATTTCACGCTATTTTTGCCACAAGCAGTATTCCGGAAGCAATTACCTATTATCGGATGATTAAGGAAATGGATCCGAAATTGAAAGTTACCGCTTTGTTTGATCCAAACATTGATAACGGAGGCGGCGTTGAGTTTAAAGAGACCGGTCTTTCTGAAATAATTGAGGACTACAACGAAAAATACGGGCAGGATTTTACAATCCCGACCTTTGCCAAGATGAAAAAAGATATAGCGGCTCGTTTGGCTCACAAAAAGCCTTATGAGCGAATTGCAAACGAGTTTGAAAAGCAGATAAACTTGCTCATTGTAGTGGATCAAATGCTTACCGGCTTTGACTCAAAGTGGATTAACACGCTGTATATGGACAAGGTGCTTGTGTATGAAAATATTATTCAGGCGTTTTCCCGTACAAATCGGTTATTCGGTCCAGATAAACCGTTTGGTACAATCCGTTACTATCGGAAACCGCATACGATGGAACGCAATGTCAATGCGGCGGTTAAATTGTATTCGGGTGATAAACCGTTAGGTTTGTTTGTCCAGCATCTTGCAGAAAACTTAAAAATGATGAACGAACTGTTTATCGATATTTTGGAACTGTTCTCAAATGCAGGTGTTGAGAATTTTGAAAAATTGCCGAACGATATAACCGTGTGCAAAAAATTTGCAAAAGATTTCAAAGAGTTGAATGAATATCTTGAAGCTGCAAAAATTCAAGGCTTTAAATGGGAAACAAGCTCTTATACAAACGATGAAACCGGAGAAATTATTGAAATGGCTTTTGATGAAAAGGCGTATTTAATTTTGGTTCTGCGTTATAAAGAGCTCAGCAGTGATGGTCCCGTTCTCCCTGGCGGAAACGAAGATGTTCCGTATGACCTTGTCGGGTACATTACAGAAATTGACACCGGCCGAATCGACGCTGATTATATGAACTCTCGTTTTGAGAAATATATGAAATTGCTCAATCTTGACGGAGCAACTAAAGAAGCTATTGAGCAGGCAGAAACAGAACTTCATAAAACTTTTGCCACATTATCGCAAGAAGAACAGAAATATGCCAATATATTCCTTCATGATATCCAAAGAGGCGATGTAGTCGTTACCAAAGGGAAAACGTTTCGTGATTACATTACCGAATACCTATCAAAAGCGAAGGATGATCAAATTCATAAAATAGCAGTTGCTTTGGGCGTTGATGAAACAAAGTTGCAAAATATTATGAGTTTGAAGTTGAACTCTGCCAATATCAATGAGTTCGGACGATATGATAAGCTGAAAAAGACTGTAGACAAAACGAAAGCAAAAGAGTACTTTGAAAAAATTGAGGGTACAAAGATAATACCGCCTAAAGTCCATGTCAAAGTTGACAATTTACTTCGTGAGTTCATTCTCGGCGGTGGATTTGAAATCAACTTGCCGGATAACAACGAATAATATTGCATAAATTCATCTCCGTAACATAAATAAATTATAATATAAAATGGGCAGCATTTGCTGCCCATTAAAACAGCGTTTTTTCAGTGTACTGACGCTTTTAGTTCATCTCGGATACCTGGCATATGATTTTTATATTAAGGTTTTTATTATACTCATAAATTAATTGCAGAAAATCATTTTCTTCGCTGTCAATGAAGAGTTGTATCTTTCTCATGCTTGTCGGCATGATGGCACAGAATCTCAGTCAGTAAGCAATAAAAATTACAAATGAAATGAACAGCGGCTATTATACTCCCAAAATTAAACTTTTTGTAATTTAGCACAAATATAATGATGTATTTTTGTTTAAATCTCCAAAATGGCAGCAATGCTCTTGACTTAGAGTTCACTCTAGGGCTTATAATAAAATCAAAGAAGAAGATAAGCGAGGTGACGCTATGACCATTAAAGAAGTCAGTGAAAAATACGGTATATCGCAAGATACTCTCCGTTATTATGAGCGTGTGGGCATGATTCCTCCGGTAACACGTACGGCAGGCGGAATCAGGGACTATAAGGAAAAAGATTTAGCTTGGGTAGAGCTTGCAAAATGTATGCGCAGCGCAGGACTTCCGGTGGAGGCGATGATTGAATATGTCAGACTTACACAGGAAGGCGATGCCACAATTCCGGCAAGACTGCAGCTTCTGAAAGAGCAAAGAGAGGCTTTACTGGAACAAAGAGCCAAAATTGACTCTACACTGGAACGTCTGAATTATAAGATCGGACGATATGAAATTACAGTTGATACCGGAATTTTAACTTGGGAAAAGGAGCAGAATTAACAATGGCTAAAAATGTACTTATTTTATCATCCAGTCTGCGAAAGGGCGGGAATTCAGATTTGTTGTGTGACGAATTTGTAAAAGGCGTTAGGGAAAGCGGTCATAATGCTGAAAAAATATTTTTAAAGGATAAAAGTATTAATTATTGTACCGGATGCGGCTATTGCTTTGAAAGAACCGGTAACTGCTCGCAAAAGGACGATATGGCTGATATCAGAGACAAAATGCTGTCGGCAGACGTGATTGTTTTCGCAACGCCTGTTTACTTTTATACAATGGCAGGACAAATGAAAACGCTGATTGACCGTTGCTGTTTCTTTTATACAGAGCTGACAGATAAGGACTTTTACTATATTATGACTGCGGCTGATAATAATCGTTCTGCTATGGAAAGAGTTTTGACGGAATTCGGCGGTTTTGTTGCATGTTTGGATAACGTAAGAGAAAAAGGCTGCATTTACGGAACAGGCGCATGGAAAAAAGGCGATATTTTAAAAACCGGAGCAATGCGAGACGCCTATGAAATGGGAAAACATATTTAGGGCGTTAAATTTTAAAATTACATAACCATTGAAACAGGAGGAATTTTTTATGTTAGGAAACTTTACTTATTGTAATCCGACCAGAATTCATTTCGGTGCAGATGCTTTAAATCATTTGAGTGAAGAGCTTGCGAAATATGGTGAAACAATACTGTTGGCTTATGGCGGCGGTTCTATTAAAAAGTCTGGTTTGTATGATGAAGTTGTTAGAATCCTCAAAGACAGCGGTAAGCGTATCGTAGAGCTTTCCGGCGTTATGCCAAACCCAACTGTAGAGAAGCTGTACGAGGGCTGTAAGCTTGCAAGAGAAAATCATGTGGATTTGATTCTTGCAGTGGGCGGAGGTTCTGTCTGTGATTATGCAAAGGCACTTTCCGTATCGGCTTATTGTGATGAGGATCCATGGGATAAGTATTACCTGCGTATGGAAGATACGGATAACGAAATTATTCCGGTGGGTTGTATTCTGACAATGGTGGGCACCGGCTCGGAGATGAACGGCGGTGCAGTAATTACAAATCATAAACAGAAACTAAAAATCGGTCATGTTTTCGGAGAAAATGTATTTCCAAAGTTTTCCATTCTAAATCCGGAATACACCTTTACATTGCCGAAATATCAGATGGTTGCAGGATTTTATGATATTATGAATCATATAACAGAGCAGTATTTTTCTGATACTGATGATTGTACTTCCGATTACGTTATGGAGGGACTGATGAAGTCGCTGATTTACAGTTCACGTATCGCTGTTGAAAATCCGAGGGATTATGAAGCGAGAAGTAATATTATGTGGATTGCTACATGGGCTCTGAATACTATGGTTGCCAAGGGTAAAACTACTGACTGGATGGTACATATGATCGGCCAGTCTGTAGGTGCATACACAGACGCAACTCACGGTATGACTCTTTCCGCTGTTTCTTTGGCATATTATCGTTATATTATGCCATATGGTGTGCCTAAATTTAAACGTTTTGCGATAAATGTATGGAATGTCGATCCAGACGGTAAATCAGATGAAGAAATTGCAAACGAAGGCTTATGCGCTATGGAATCATGGATGAAAGAAATTGGCCTTGTGATGAATATCAGTGAACTTGGCGTAACCGAGGATATGTTGGAGGGAATTGCTAACGGAACTTTTATTATGGAGGGCGGTTACAAAACTCTGAATCATAATGAAATTTTACAGGTTTTGAAAGAAAGTATGATTTAAATTTTTGTTAAATGGGGTAAGTATATGAAAGTATTGATGATCAATGGAAGTCCGCATGCTAAGGGGAATACATATGCCGCTTTGCATGAAATGGAAAAAATATTTGCTGAAAACTGTATTGATACTGAAATTGTGCATATTGGTAATCAAGCGGTGAGAGGCTGTATTGCCTGTTATTCATGTGCCAAAAACGGAAAATGCGTATTTAACGATATAGTTAATGAAATGGCGCCGAAATTTGAAGCCTGTGACGGATTGGTGATTGGAAGTCCTGTTTATTATGCATCCGCCAATGCGACGCTCATTGCTTTTCTTGACCGTTTGTTTTACAGTACTCATTTTGATAAGACTATGAAAGTTGGTGCAAGCGTTGTGGCTGCAAGGCGAGGGGGATTATCCTCTACATTTGATGAGTTGAATAAGTACTTTACAATAACAGGTATGCCTGTTGCGTCCAGTCAGTATTGGAACAGTATTCACGGCAGGAAACCCGGCGAAGCGCAGCAGGATGCAGAAGGTCTTCAGACCATGCGGACTTTGGCAAGGAATATGACTTTTCTGATAAAAAGTATTGCTCTTGGAAAGAAAGCATACGGATTGCCGGAGAAAGAGCCTTTTGAGCGGACAAATTTTATCAGATAAATATTATGAACGGAGGAAATTCAGATGGTAAAACAAACAGCAGGCAGAGACAGTCTGGGAGATTTTGCACCAAAATTTGCAGAACTAAATGATGACGTTCTTTTTGGTGAAGTATGGTCCAGAGAAGATAAGCTGTCTTTGAAAACAAGATCAATTGTGACGGTGACTGCGCTCATCAGCAAGGGTATTGTAGACAATTCCCTGAAATATCATCTTTCTACAGCACGGCACAACGGTGTAAATAAAACGGAAATGGCGGAAATCCTGACGCACATTGCTTTTTATGCAGGCTGGCCCAACGCATGGGCAGCGTTTAATATGGCAAAGGAAGTCTATGCCGATGACTGCGGTCGTGAGGAACACGGAGGATTTTTCGGTCAGGGTGAGCCGAATACGGCGTTTGCCCAGTATTTCATTGGCAATTCATATTTGAAGCCTCTGACAAACCCGAAGGAAACTGTATTTATCGCAAACGTTACCTTTGAGCCGAAATGCCGCAATAACTGGCATATTCATCATGCGTCAAATGGCGGCGGACAGCTGCTCATATGCGTAGAGGGCGAGGGCTGGTATCAGGAGGAAGGCAAATCAGCACAGAGCTTGAAGCCCGGCGATGTAGTGACGATTCCGGCAGAGGTTAAGCACTGGCATGGTGCAAAATCAAATTGCTGGTTTAGTCATCTTGCTGTTGAATGTCCAGGTGATAATACTTTTAACGAATGGTTGGAACCTGTTACAGATGAGATTTATTATGCTTTAGAGGAGAAGTAGGAGGGAAAAATTTTTAACGGGTATGGTGTAAAATTTATGCGAAACGAACGTAATATGCTCATGATAAACTGTATTGGAGAATGAGTTTTTCTCACAGGAAATATGGAACAACATTTGGTTGGATTTTCTATAGATTTTTACCTGTAGATGTAATCTTATTATAGTAAAAACAAAGGGAGGAATCTTTCCTCCCTTGTTTTATAAAATTATAAAAAGAATAAAAATCATCTGTCTGCATAGGTATCATCAATACTGTTCGGGTACATAATATTTGAAAGTATAGTTGATACAATTAGAAAAGATCAAAATGTACTTGACATCAGGAAGATTTTGGAGTATAATGAACTCATAGGTTACCTGTGACTAACTAAAAAGCTAAAAGAACTGTTGGATATTTTTATATTGAAAATTATTTTCCTACTTGCTTTAGTTCGATATTATACGTAATAGATTTCTATTTTTGTGTAAGCTTAAGTTAGTCATAAGCAACTAATGTGTTTATAATTTAAATATTAATAATCGGAAAGGAATTATTTTATGTATCTTGAAGTAAATAACTTAAAAAAAAGTTATGGAAGCGATGCAGGTGCTGTTCAGGTTTTAAAAGGCGTGACAACATCTGTCGGGAAAGGTCAGATGTGTGTCATTCAGGGGACAAGCGGCTCGGGTAAATCGACGCTTCTTAACTGTATAGGCGGACTTGACGTTATGGATTCAGGTTCTGTTAAGGTTGACAATAAAGAAATATTCGGACTTAAATCTTCTGATCTGTCAGACTACAGAAGAGATAATCTGGGATTTATTTTTCAGTTTTACAATCTTATTCCGAATCTTACTGTAAGAGAAAATATTCAGGTATGTCAGTACCTTGCGAATGATCCTCTCAATATGGACGATCTTCTTGAAATTCTTGGTTTAGAAGAACATCAGAATAAATTTCCGTCTCAGCTTTCGGGCGGCCAGCAGCAGAGATGTGCCATTGCAAGAGCACTGATAAAGAATCCGAAGCTTCTTTTATGTGATGAACCTACAGGCGCACTTGATTCGAAAACATCAAAGGATATACTTGTTCTTTTAGAAAAAGTAAATAAAAAATACGGCACAACAATGCTGATAGTGACGCATAACAACTCAATAAAAAATATGGTTCATAAAGTAATTGTTATTAAAGATGGTATGATCGTTAAGGACTACAATAATACAACTATTATTCCTGCCGCTGATTTGGAGGAACTGTAATGGTTAATAAGGTTTTGAAAAAAAGAATACCCAGAGATTTGAAGGCGAATTTTTTAAGATATATTGCTTTGATACTTCTTATAGTAATGGGTATTTTTATAGTGGTAAGTATGGCGGGTGCTGCTGATGTAATAACAGAAGGTACAAATAAAAGAGCTGTTTCGTGCAATACAGAAGACGGAGAATTTAATGTTTTTATTCCTCTTTCAGACAGTCAGGTATCTGATTTAAAAGAAGACGGAGTAAATCTCGAAAAGATGTTTTCCATAGATTCACAGCTTTCTGACGGAAGTGTTCTAAGAATAATGGAAAACAGAAATGATATAAATAAAATCAGCGTTGATAAGGGTAAAATTGCTTCATTGGACAATGAAACACTGATTGAAAAAAGATATGCAAAAGAACACGGTCTTGATGTTGGTGATAAAATAGAAATATCAGGCAAAGAATACACGATCTGCGGTATAGGTTCAGTTCCTGATTATGAAATGCCCCTTAGGAAATCTTCTGATTCTTCAATTGACAGCAAGAATTTCGGTCTTGTATTCTTTACTCAAAATGAATATGAAAACATTAAAAGTTCATCAGATCAGATGGCGGAAGATTATACATATGCTTATACCCTTGAAAAAAATGCGTCAGATGACGACTTAAGAGATAAAATAAAGAATCTTGAATTTGATTATAATGACGTTGAGGATCTTTATTTTCAGGACTATATAAAAGAATTTACTGAAGGTAAAGATAAGATGACAAACGCCGTTAATGATATATATGATGGTGTGAATGAACTGGCTGACGGTCTTAAGGAGGCTTCAGACAATAATGATAATCTTGCTGATGGCGCTGATTCTCTATTTGACGGATATTTACAGCAGGTATCTGCATCATTGAGCGATTATGGTATTACAGAGCCGCTTACAAAAGACAATTACAAATCAAAGCTTGATGAAATAATATTGTATACAAATTCACAGGATATTATATTATTAAAAAATTCTCTTGAGCAGATTGATAAGCTTTGCACAGGAATCAAGGAATATACAGACGGTATCGGATCAGCGTTTGAAGGCTGTGAAGAATTAAGAAAAGGCGTTTATGACCTTAAAGAGGAGACGGAAAGTTTCCTTGATGAAAATTTCAAGGTAGATATTGATAATCTTAAGTCATTTACTAAAGCTGAGGATAATCAGAAAATAGCGGCAGCATCAAATGATGTTCAAACAAACAAATCAATGGCGCTTACTGCCGGAATAGTTGTAATTGCACTGTTTACATATGTTATTTCAGTTTTTGTATCACATCAGATACAAAGAGAATCAAGTGTTATAGGCTCGCTTTATGCATTGGGTGTGAAGAAAAAGAATCTGCTTATTCATTACGTCACATTGCCTACTATAATAACTTTTGTAGCAGGCGCAATAGGTACGGTAATAGGCTTCAGCAGTTTTGGGATCGGAATGCAGACACAGGACAGCTACAATTATTTTTCTCTTCCTGAATTTGATATAATTCACCCTGTTTATCTGCTCGTTTACGGACTTATTGTTCCACCTGTTATATGCATAATAGTAAATGTTATAGTGATAAACAGGCAGCTTTCAAGAACAGCACTTTCACTAATGAGAAACGAGCAGAAAAATCATAAATACAGTAAAGCGGATATAAAGAGCAAAAGCTTTATAAAAATATTCAGAATACGTCAGCTTCTCAGAGAATCAAAATGCGTTGTGATTATTATAGTAGGTATCTTCATTTCAATGCTTATTATGACTCTTGGTATTGATATATGGGCATTGTGTTCAAATATAAAGGACGATACTATAAAAGACGCTAAGTATAATTATATGTATATGTATAAATATCCTGAAAAGAATGTGCCTGATGGAGGGGAAGCAGTTTACACTGAAACGCTTTCCAAAACACATCTCAATAACACTCTTGATGTTACTCTTATGGGTATAGCGGAAGATGACAAGTATTTCAGCGCTGATCCTTCTGCGGATGAAAACAGTGTTGTTGTAAGCAACGGTGTTGCAGAAAGATACGGCGTTTCTGAAGGCGACATAATCACATTGACAAATAAAGTGAATAATGATATTTATGCATTCAGGGTAGAAGGCGTGTGCCAGTATGCCGTATCGTTTACAGTGTTTATGAATATTGAAAATATGAGAGAATTGTTCGGAAAAACAGATGATTATTATAACGTTGTTCTATCTGAAAACAAACTTGACATTGATGACGGCAGACTTTATTCAGTAACTTCAAAGGATGACATTGAAAAAGCGTCTGATGTATTTATCAAGCTTATGAATCCTACAATATATATGCTAATTATCGTATCGATAATTATATTCTGCGTTGTATTGTATCTTATGATGGGCGTTATGATAGATCGTTCAGCCTTTGGAATTTCTCTTATGAAAGTATTCGGTTACAGGTCAAAAGAGATAAAAAAACTATATATTAACGGAAATACCGTTATAGTGCTGATAGGCGCTTATCTGTCGATAATATTGTCTAAAGTGCTTGTTGACGCATATTTTCCGAATACAATAGCAAATGTAGCATGTGAAATGAATCTTAGCTTACCAATATATGTTTATATTATGGAATTTGCACTTGTGACAATTGCTTATTTTGCAGTGAATACTTTGCTTATTCTGAAAATAAACAAAGTAACTCTTGCAGATATACTTAAAAACAGAGAATAATACAATGATGCTGCAGCAAATGCAGCATCATTAAAAGCAACAGGTTAGCATATTCTAACTATAAATGAAAGGAAGAAAAATGACGAAAGAAGCAATTTTTTTAAGCAAAAGAGAAAGTCTGCAAAATAAGGAAACTATAAACCCTCAGCTTATCCACGGTAATTTTTTTAAAAATGCAGAAGAAAAACCGGATAATGTATGTGTATATTTTTCTGACGGAACAGAGTATTCATACGGATATATTGCAAAAAAGGCAAGGCAGCTTGCGAAGAAAATAAATTATATATGTTCTGATGAAAATGAGAAAATTGCAGTTGTGCTGAACAGGGGAGCACTTCAGATAATTGCCGTTATGGCTGTTTTGTATTCAGGACATACTTATGTGCCCATCGGAACCCATCATCCAGAAGACAGAAGAAATAAGATCATTGATAAAGCCGATATAAAATGTATAATATCAGAAACCTCGCTTGATATAAAATTTAAAAATGTTATTTTGGCTGATAGGATTGATGAAAATGATGAAGAACTTTACCGCGACATAAATAAAACAGATGTAAATTCGCTTGCATATATTATATTCACGTCAGGTTCAACAGGAACGCCAAAGGGTGTTGCGATAAGCCATAAAGCGGCATGGAATACTATTTATGATATAAATAAGCGATTTGAAGTCAATGAAAATGATTGTGCAATAACCGTTTCAGCGCTTGATTTTGATTTGTCTGTTTACGATATATTCGGATTGACATCTGTATGCGGAAAATTACTTATTATTGATGATTCAATATCAAAGGAAGCTGCTCAATGGTCAGAGCTTACTGCAAAATATAATGTTACAATATGGAATTCAGTCCCAGCGCTTTTTGAAATGTATCTTGTTTCGAAGGAGAAAAATATTTCTGATAAGGGAATAAGGCTTGCGCTTATTTCTGGCGACTGGATCCCTATGACTTTGCCTGAGCTTGCCCGCAGCATATATCCGGACATAAGATTTATTAGTCTCGGAGGCGCAACAGAGTGTTCAATATGGTCAAATTATTTTGAAGTTAAAAAGGACTGGGAGAAAAGTATAAGCAATTCAGAAGGCGAATGGAGTTCCGTGCCTTACGGAATGCCGCTTACAAATCAGAAATTCAGAGTATGTGATGAAACCGGAAAGGATTGCGAAGATAATATTGCAGGAGAGCTCTGGATAGGCGGCGACGGTGTTGCTGAAGGATATTATAATGATCCTCAACTTACAGATAAAAGTTTTATAACAGATAATGGTGAGAGATGGTATAAAACAGGTGACTACGGTTGTTTCCATAAAAGCGGAATAATTGAGTTTCTTGGAAGAAAAGATAATCAGGTCAAGGTTTCGGGTTTCAGGATTGAACTCGGTGAAATAGATTCGGCTACACAGAGTATTGAAGGGATTGAAAAGTCATATTCCGTTGTGAAGAAAACAGGAAACAGTTTACATATACTTACAGCCCTTACAAGTAAGACTTCTGTTTCAGATAAAAGAATAGCTGAAGAAAAAATTATTTCCGAAAATACTGTAAATGAAGAACATCAAACTGAAATAATAGAAAAAATTATGACTAATATAGTAGAAAATACGGAATTTTCTAAGTCGAATGAAAGTACAAAATATCTGTGGCTCAAGTGGCTGAAATCAAGAAGTATATTTACATCAGACGGAAATAAAGGCGGCAGATATAGAATTGTTACAGAATATAAAGGCGATGATCTTGATGAAGAAGAGAAAATTTTCATGGAAAAAGCAGAATCATCAAAAAAGCTTTTATCAGAAGTTTTAAGCGGAGAGAAAAGTACGCTTTCAATTCTTGATGATGATTTTTTGTCGCCTGAAAAAATGTCTTATAAAGATAAATCGGTTCAGCTTGCTGTTGAAAAGCTTATTCAAATAATAAGAAACGACTACCAAAAAAATAACAAAGTCGTTAATATTGCTTTTGTTGACGGAAGAACAGGTTCGACAGTGGGGAGAATAATTGAAAAAATGTCTTATAAAGAAAGCGACATTACATATATCGAAAATTCAATGGCAATCCTTACGCAAGCAAGAGAAATTCTCAATAAAACTGATATTCCGATAAACTATGAATTCGTGTCCGATTATTCAGTGAACAATGAGTTGATTTTCAAGTTTGATTATGTTATTTCAGTAAACGGGCTTCATAGATATAAGGATACGGAAAAAGCGTTGAAAAAGTGCCGGCTTCTTCTTAAAAACGGCGGTAAGCTTGTGTTTATTGAACAGGAAAAACTTATGCCTGTAGGTTATATTACAGCTGCGGTAATAGAAAACGGTTTTGAAAATCTTGATGAAGATAGAAAATCAAAGGGTGATCCTATGCTGGCATCAGATTTGTGGAAAAATATTCTGTTCAGACTTGGTTACAGCAGCTTAAAACTTACCAAAATAGAAAACAGTATGACCTTTATGATGGAAGCGACTTTTCTTACTGATAATGAAAGATTAACAGATAAAGAAGTAAAAGAAAAAGTCTCTGAAATAGTGCCTGATTATATGATACCCGAATATGTAAAATATTTTTATGATATTCCTTTAAGTTCCAATGGAAAAATTGATAGAAAGAAAATTGCGCAAGACTTCAGTATTGAAAAGGAACTTACTGAAGACGATATGATGAAAACTCAAACAGAAGAAACAGTATCGGCTATATGGAGCGAGATTTTAGGGCTTAATAGTATATCAAGAAACAGCGGTTTTATTGAAATCGGCGGAGATAGTCTTGCAGCAACAAAGTTTCTGACTATAATCAAAAACAGAATGGGCGTGGATATTTCATTGCAGCAGATGTTTGAAAATCAGACTCTTTATAAAATTGCAGAGCTTATTGAACAGAAGGTCGAAGAATCAGATATGGAGGAGGGCGAGATATGATCGCAATTATAGGAGGATACGGTCAGGTAGGACTAGGAACTCTTAATCTTCTTCTTTCTGAATATGGAGCAGAAAATATAAAAATAGGCGGAAGATATCCTGAAAAAATCAGCGGAGAAACGAAAGAGCAAATAGGAAATATCAGACTTGAAAAGGTTGACGTTTATGATAAGGGGTCGCTTAAAAATTTTATTCGGGAATGTGATATCGTTATAAATTGCTGCGGTCCGTCGCATAAATTATCCTATGATATTTACAAGATTGTTTCGGAATGCGGAAAAAAATATGTTGACGCAGGATTTGATATGAGATTTACAGTGGAAAAATCATCGTCTGCCGCCGCACTTTACGGCTGCGGATCGTCTCCCGGATTTTCAGGCTTGGCACAGAAATATCTTGTTTCACTTTTTGATGAAGCTGAGAATCTCAATTATTATTATGGCGGGATTTCAAAATTCACAAAAGCGGCGGCGGAGGATTATTTAATCGGTGCATGTGAAGAAAAAACAGGATTTATGGCAAATTACAGAAACTACAAAAAGGAGCCTTTAACTTCATTTGAAAGCGAAACAACAGAACTTCCTTATTTTTCTGAAGATATAAAAATAATACCGTTTTATGATGATGAGTGTGAAGAAACAGCTGTTTCTTTAAAGATCAAAAATGCGTCATGGTTTATTGTATCCGAAGGAGAGAGAGTAACTTCGCTTATGAAAAATGCAAGATATGAATGGAATAAAGATAAAGAAAAATGTATTAAGAATTTTATGACGTCGGTTAATCTTGATTTGATTGGACGAAAAGAATATATGTGTTTTCTGCTTGAATGCGATGGTATTAAAGACGGCAGTTATGTCAAAAAGAGAATGGCAGTTAAAACATATCAGCCTTCTTATTTTACGGGCTTTATGACAGGGATTGCTGCTGTATATATGATGAAAAACAATGTAAAAAACGGAGTTTACACAATGTCTGAAATAGTTGATCCTGTTTTTGTATGGAATTCAATACAAAAATACAATGCGGCGGATATTATAAGTATATCTGATGTTAAAGACGACAGTTACTTTGATGAAGGAGAAATATAAAAATTGGAAAAAAGAAAATTAAAAGTTATAATCTGCGGAACTACCTTTGGTCAGTTCTATATGGACGCAATAAGCAGGCTTAAGGATATATTTGAGTTTGCAGGGATATTTGCGGGAGGAAGCAAGCGCTCAGTGATGTGTGCTGAAAGCTATGGAGTGCCGTTGTACACAAAATTTGAGGATATTCCTAGTGACATTGATATTGCGTGTGTTGTAATACGTTCAGGTGCACTTGGAGGAAAAGGAACAGAAATAGCTTTGAAATTTATGGAGAGAGGTGTAAATGTAATTCAGGAGCAGCCTGTACATTATAAAGATATTGCCGTTTGTATAAAATCTGCAATGAAAAATAAAGTATTCTTTAAAACGGGTGACCTTTATATTTATCTTCCTGAAATAAAAAGACTTATTGATGCTGTCAAGGAAATAGAAAAGCAGCAGAAAATATTATATGCAAGTTTTTCATGCTGTCCGCAGGTTTCATATCCTATGATAGATATACTTGAAAAGCTTCTGCCTTCAATTAAGCCCTTCCATGTTCAGAATGTGCTTAATACGGAAGGACCGTTTCAGACTGCAAGCGCCGTTGTCGGAAAAATTCCTGTAATAATAAATTATGACAATGAAATAGATCCTGATGATCCTGATAATTTTATGCATCTGCTTCATTCGATAGTGATAGGGTTTGAGTGCGGACATCTTACTCTTGTCGATACTTTCGGTCCTCTTGTGTGGACAGCAAGACTTCATTCGCCGGGAGAAGGTTACAGTAAGGAAATATCCGAAAGAATATATCCAAAATACATGAAAGATAAAATATCAACGGTTCTCGGAGATTACAGTGACCATACATATGAGGATATGGTAAGAGAATTTTTTCCTTGTGCCGTTGCACGGGATTTGATTAACATGTATGATTATATAGCCAATGAAGAGAATATCAGTAAAGTGTGTCAGAGAGAGATCGATGTTTCGACTGTATGGCATAAAATGACTCAGGCTTTCGGATTTGCAAAATTAAAAAGAGGCTGTGTACATCAGCCGATACCTTCGGAAATTGTTGTGAATGCAGCGCTAAAACAGAAGTATGACGATTTTTTTATTAAATAACAGGAGAATTCAATGGATAAAAAACAAATAAAAGAGAATATTGTAAAAATCAGAAATAACGGCATAAAATTATGGACAGAAGATGGAAAACTCAGATTTAAAGCGCCGAAAGGCGCAATGAATGATGAATTTCTTTCATTTTTAAAGGATAATAAAGCTGACGTAATAAAAGCTTTGGATGAAGAAAACGGTATTGTTCTGACAGAAGACGTTGAAAACAGATATGAAACCTTTCCTCTTACTGATATTCAATCAGCTTATCTTCTTGGAAGAAGACAGGATTTTGCATATGGCGGAGTTGCGTGTCACATCTATATGGAAATAAAATATAATTGTGAATTTGATACTGAAAGAGCTGCTGGCGTGTGGCAGAAAATATACGAGCATCATGAAATGCTTCATTCTGTAATAAACAGAGACGGTTATCAGGTCATACTTAAAAATTTTTCAAAACTGAACGTAAATTGTTATGATTTTGAAAAGACAGATAACTCCGGGGTAAAATTCAGCCAAATACGCAGGGAGTTGAGTCATAAGATATATGATACGGAAAAAGAGCCTTTGTTTACAGTTGCTTTTTCAAAATTTACAGATAAAACAATAATGCATTTTTCAATTGAATTTATAATTGCAGACTGGATGAGTATATGGACAATATTGTCACAGTTTGAAGAACTCTATTTTGGAAAAGTACAAAAGCTGGCTGAAGTTGATGTGAGTTTCAGAGATTATGTTATTTCAGCGTCAAAAATAAAAGATACAATAAGCTATGAAAACGATAAAGAGTACTGGATGAAGAAAATCGACAGTATTCCCAAAGCTCTTGCACTTCCTTTGAACATTAATACAGATAAGAACAAATATTCTGATAAAGTTACATTTGAAAGAAAAAATATGTCACTTTCAAAGACAAAATGGGATAACTTCAAATCAATATGCGGTAAATTCGGTATAACGCCGACATCGGCTGTTATGACGGCGTATGCCTATGTTCTTGAAAGGTGGAGCAGAAATAAAAAATTCAGTATAAACATGACAGTTTTGAACAGACTGCCCCTTCATGAAAATATTGGCAGGGTTATCGGTGATTTTACATCTGTAGATATTGTTGATGTTGATATGAGCAAAAATGAAAGCTTTATTGATTACGGAAAGCAAGTGAATAAAACTCTTTTTGAAAATCTTGATCACAGACTTTTTTCAGGCGTTGAAGTAATACGTGAGCTTTCAAGAAAAAAAGGCGGCGATTACGCTTTTATGCCTATCGTTTTCACAAGCGCTATAGGTCTTATCAACAATGATATGACAAATTTAAAAGGCGATTTGAGTTATGGTATAAGTCAGACTCCGCAGGTTTTTATAGATTGTCAGGTTATGGACGGAGTTTTTGGATTACAAGTGAACTGGGACGTTAGAAAAGGCGTTTTTGAAGAGACTGTTATTGATGATATGTTCAGTATTTTTGAAAAATTGCTCAATGATTTGAGCGTTTCAAAAGAAAATTGGGAAAAGAACGAAGCTTTGAAATTACCCCAATGGCAGGAAAAATTATATAAAGATGTAAATAATACTGCAAAGGAATTGCCGCGTCATCTCATTCATTCAAAAATACTTGAATGCGCTGCAAAAACACCTGACAGAATCGCTCTTGCCGATGAAAACGGCACAGTTACATATGGCGATATGATTGACAAGGCAGAAAAGCTTGCAGCCGAAATAGTTTTGTCAGGAGCAGTGAAAAATGATATTGTAGCAATTATTGTTGAAAAGTCTATAGATCAGATAATTGCTGCAATTGCTGCTCTGATCGCAGGCTGCACCTATCTTCCTCTTGATGTTACGCAGGGAGAAAAAAGAAGAAATTATATCCTTGAAGAAACAAAATGCAAATATTTGTTTTCATTAAAAAAATACGGTTTTGATTTTGATAAAAATATTAAAGCCGTGTATTTAGATAAGTTTGATTATGTTGCGCCTGTAAAAACAAAGGAATTTCCTGTTGCAGACGAAAATTCCCTTGCGTATATCATATATACGTCCGGTTCAACGGGAAATCCGAAAGGAGTTGCCGTTTCGCATAAAGCGGCGGTCAATACAATTGAAGATATAAATATGAGATATAATGTTACAGAAAATGACGTTGTATTAAACATTGCGCAGCTTAATTTTGATTTGTCTGTATACGATATATTCGGACTGCTTTCAGTCGGAGGAACAGTTGTTGTTCCGTCTGTTGATAAATATACAAATCCTGCCCACTGGAAAAAGATTATAACGAAATATAAAGTATCGGTATGGAATTCCGTTCCGTCATTTATGCAGATGTTTACTGTCTTGAAAAACGAAACAAATGAAGACGAATTGGATTCTATCCGGCTTGTTATGCTGTCGGGAGATTGGATACCGGTTTCACTGCCAAATGAAATTATGAGCATGGCACGAAACGCTAGAATTGTTTCTTTGGGCGGAGCAACAGAAGCGTCTATTTGGTCGATATACCATGAATATGAAGCGGAGGACGCAGATAAAGTAAGTATTCCATATGGAAAACCTTTATATAATCAGGGGTATAAGGTCTTAGATGAAAAATTAAACGATTGTCCTGTATTTACGGCAGGAGAACTTTATATAACAGGCACTGGACTTGCAGATGAATATTATCTCAGTAAAGAGCTTACGGAAAAGAGTTTCTTTATTCACCCTGTAACTTTTGAAAGAGTTTACCGAACAGGCGATTTCGGCAGATATATGCCAAACGGTGATATAGAGTTTCTTGGGAGAAAAGACAGTCAGGTTAAGGTTAAAGGTTTTAGAATTGAACTCACAGAAATCGAATCTATAATAAAAAATTATGAAGGTATTATAAATGCTGCCGTTGTCGTAAGCAAATCGGGCGTGGAGAATAAAATTTTTGCGTATGCTGAAGCTGATGAAAGCAAAATAAATAAAGATGAATTTATGGAGTATTTAAAATCATCATTGACTTCTTATATGATACCGTCGGTAATAAAATTTGTTGATTCTTTGCCTTTAAGTCAAAACGGAAAAATTGACAGAAAAAAACTTATTGAAATGTCATCTGATACGATCAATGAAAGAATTGGTAATACTGAAAATGAAAATATGACAGAGCTTGAAAAAAGTATTTCTGAACTTTTTTCAGAAGCAATAGGCTGTTCTTTCATATCTGCCGGTCAAAATTTATATGAAATGGGCGCAGATTCTCTTATTATGGCACAAAGTGCAGGAAAAATAAGAAATGAATATATACCTGATGTTTCGTTTGATTCAATCCTTTCAAATATACTCAATAGTCCGACGGTTAGAGGAATTGCAGCTTATATTGAAAATATAACTGATTCTGACAAGAAGAATGCTGATATATCTGATAATACACAAAATACGGAAGATTCGATCAATGAAAATATATTTATAAAGAAATTCAGTGAAGGAAACGAAAAGGCTGTTGTTGTAATACACAGCAACAACGGCGATCTTGAAAGCATTGAGTCTGAAATAGATAATATTGTTTCAGATTCAGATGAAGAAGTTATTTTCATCGGAGTAAAAAACAAGGATTATTTTTGCAGTCTTTCAGAACAAAATGCTGTTGAAATCCTTGGCTGGGAATATGCTGATGAAATAATGAAGTGTAACAAATCGTCATACCGTTTTATCGGATATAATATAGGCGGCGCTGTTGCCGTTGAAGCAGCTTCAAGACTTCTCAACAGTGATGTTGAAGTTTCAGAAGTTGAAATAATTGAGTATGCTGAAGAAAGTAAAAATGAAATTGCCGAAAAAAGCGTTTTGTTTGGAAAAGCAGAACCTAATTTGTATATGGGTAATATTGCATATAAGGGCAGTGATGAAGGTGCAGAAAAATGGCAGGAAAGCTGTCTCGGTGAATTCAGAAGAATATAAAGGAGAAATACATGAAAATTTTTAGTTTTATCGACAGTATGAAAAAATTCAGCAGGGAAATGCCTGATGACGATATTTTAGTACAGTATGAACTGAATGGTGAAAAGCAGCCGCTGTCATTTGTCAATTTTGAAAAGAGAGTTATGTCCTTTGCAGCGCTTTTAAATGAAAATGGAATAAAAAAAGGCGATAATGTTATTCTTTTATATGTTGACGTAATGGACTTTATAGTTGCTTTTTATGCGTGTATGTATATCGGAGCAGTTGCTGTTCCTGTAGATTTTCCGACTGACCCTTCAAATATTGAAAAGTGGGAACTTATAGCAAAAGATTCAGGTGCAGGATTTATTCTCACTTCAAAAAAATCTTCCGAAATGCTTGCAAAAATTACGTCATTATCTGAAACGCTTTCAGAACTTGATATATTATCTGAGGATATGGCTGAAAGAAAAATGGAAGCAGTTGAAGTCGACAGTCAAGATCTTGTAACATTGCAGTACACATCAGGTTCTACAGGAAATCCGAAGGGAGTAATGGTAAGCTATGAAAATCTTTTGACTAATATCGATGTAATAGGAAATTATCTAGATCTTGGAAAATCAAAGAGTTTCATAACTTGGCTGCCTTATTATCACGCAATGGGACTGATTGCATCAATGCTTTCACCTATTTATTACGGCGGGAAATCAGTTATAGTTCCTGCACAGTATTTCACTCAGAATCCGCTTTTATGGTTCAAGGCAATTACAGAATATAAAGGCGAATATACTGTTGCGCCTAATTTTGCATATGAGCTTATGGCAAATGTTCTTGAAAAACTATCCGACGACGAAAAAAGCAAATATTCGCTTAAAAGCATAGTAAGATGCATTTCAGGTTCTGAACCTGTGCATATAAACACATTTATACGTTTTTTCAATCAGGTTGAGAAAATCGGTCTTGATAAACGTACAATCATGTTTGCCTACGGACAGTCGGAAGCAACATTAGTTGAAACAGCTTACAGGATAGGCGAAGATCTGACGATAATCAAAGCAGATTTAAATAAACTGAATTCAGGGATCATTGACGTTATTGAAGAAACCAGTTTTTATAATATCAATGAAATGATAGATGAAAAGTCAGATAAAGAAGTTTTCCTTGTTGCAAACGGAACGGCAATATCAGATCATGAAATTACTATAAGAGATCCTCAAAGCGGAGAAAAACTCGGAGCATATACTGTCGGTGAAATATATTCACACGGTCCGAGCATTACAAACGGATATTACAATAATCCGCAAGCAACGGAAGAAAGTTTTGGTATAGATGAAAATGGAGCGAGATACTTAAAGACAGGTGACCTTGGATTTCTTAATAAAAAAGGTGAGCTTTTCATTACGGGAAGAAAAAAAGACCTTATTATTATACGCGGGAAAAATTTCTATCCGCAGGATATCGAAAGGACGGTTTTTCTTACAGACAGCAGCTTTGTGGATAATGGTACGGCAGCGTTCAGCTCTGTGGAGGACGATACTGAAAAGCTCATAATTGTTCAGTCGCTAAAAGACGGTATTGAATCCCAAGAATATGAAAAACTTTCTGCAAAAATCAGAAACAATGTTTTAATTAGATTTTCTATAGAAGTTGATACAGTTATTTTCGTCAGAGACGGTAATATAGAAAAAACCGCTTCAGGAAAAATCCAGAGAAAAGCAAATAAAGAAAGATATTATACAAAAAATGACGATGCCATTCTCTTTGTCAAGAATTTTGAAGAAACTGGCGCAGCAGAAAATACTAAGAAAATTGAAATACGCGAAAATGATATTTTTAGTGATTTAATAGGCTTTATTTCAGAAAGTTCGGGTCTTACAATTTTTGATATTGATTATAATGCAACTTTCCCAGAGCTTGGAATATCTTCAATGATGCTTTATTCTTTAAAGAATCACATAGAAGAAAAATACAATATCAGCATCGACGCTGCGTCTGTTACTGCAAACAATACAATAAGAAAAATGACAGGTTATATATATTCACTCGTTTCTGGCAGTGAAAATATATCAAAAAAAAAAATAAAATCAAATCAGTATAAGATTGATACTGGTAACAGATATAAGCCTTTTCCGTTAAATGACATTCAGAAAGCCTATTGGGTGGGAAGGAACAAGGATGTATCTTGGGGAGGAGTGAGCTGCTACGGGTATTGTGAATTTGATTTGAAATACCTTGATTTGCAGAAGTTTGAAGCTGCGGTGAAAAAGCTTGTTGAAAGGCATGAGATGCTGAGAACTGTTATAGACAGTAATGGTATGCAGCAAATCAGACACAGCAGCGAAATAAAAATTCCGCTTACAATATATTCTGAAAATGACATAGAAAATTCAAAAGAATTTGCGGAAAAAATAAGACATGAAATGGAACATATGGTTATTCCGACTGACAGACTTCTTTTTGAGTTCAGAGTTCTTCCTTTGGGAGATAATATATACAGATTTTTTTCAGGAGTCGATCTGATGGCGGCAGACGCAATGAGCTTGTTCCTTATGTGGAATGATCTTGACGCATTATATAACGGTGAAGAACTTCCCGAAATAAATTCATCTTTCAGAGATTATGTAACATATATGTCTAACCCTGTAAAAAAAGAAAAGTACCGGAAGGATAAGGAATTCTGGATGAAAAAGCTAGAAGATTTTCCACCTTCGCCGGAACTGCCTGTAGATCTGTCTCTTGAGAAAAAAGAAAAGGGAAAATTCAAAAGATATCAGCATCTTATGAAAAAAGATGACTGGAAAAGATTTGTAAAAATTTCTGCCGGTTACGGATTGACGCCTTCAGCCGCATTGCTTGCCGTGTACTCTGAAGTCCTTTCAGGATTTGGCTGCGGCAGCAGATTCGGAGTTATAGTGACTGTTTTCGGAAGAGATAATGTATCAGATGATATAGTAAATGTTATGGGTGATTTTACAAAGCTTGCGCTTGTTGATATAAAAAGAGACGATGTTTCTTTTGTGCAGAATGCTTTGAATATACAGAACGAACTTCAGGAAAGTATTTATCACAGTGATTTCAGTGCGGTTGAATATATTAAGGAAATAGGAAAGGTTTCAGCTGAAAATAATATATATCCTGTTGTGTTTACAAGCGGAATAGGTTCTGAAAAAATAACACAAAATATGTTTTTTGATAATGTAATCTATTCATCGTCAACTACACCGCAGGTGTTTATGGATCATCAGGTCTTTGAAATAGGCGAAGATGTTCTTATAAGCTGGGATGTTCTTGAGGGAATATATGCAGGCAATAATGCAGAAGTAATGTTTGAAGTATATATCAGACTTTTAAGCAACGCTTCCTCTGACAGAGTATTCTGGGAGACTAAGGTTTCAGACCTCAGACCTCATTCTCAGGTAAGGATTCATGAAAAGGTAAATCAGACAGATAAAGATACAGGAGATCATTTTCTTTATGAATTTATAATGAAAAACTTCAAAGAGAAACCGCAGAACAGAGCAATAGTTTTTGAAGATAAGATATATACATATGGCGATTTACATAGGAAAGTAAATGGAGTTGCGGCTATTCTGGAAAATAAAAATATCAGACAGGGGGACAGGGTTATAATTCAGTGCCGTAAATCCCCTGAACAGATAGCGGCAATAATTGCAGTTGTAATGTGCGGCGGAGTTTATGTTCCTGTTTCATATGATCAGCCTCTGACGCGTACAAAAGAGATATTTAAATCCTCTGAAGCAAAATGCATAATATCTGATATTTCTTACGATAAATTTGACGATCTGAGTGAATATATTATTGATATATATTGTGATTCGAAAAAAGAATATAATTTTGAAAATATCAGTAATTCAGCGGATAGTCTCGCTTATATAATTTATACTTCAGGCTCAACGGGAAAACCAAAAGGAGCTGCAATAACACACAGATCTGCAATGAATACGATAATTGATGTAAACAATAAGTATGATGTCAATGAAAATAGTGCGGTCATAGCAGTTTCATCAGCAAGCTTTGATTTGTCAGTTTATGATATGTTCGGAATACTTTCAGCAGGCGGTCTGATTGTTCTGCCAACTGAAAAGGAAAGGACTAGTCCGGAATACTGGTTAAGAAGTGCGGAAAAATATAACGTTACAATCTGGAATTCTGTTCCGTCACTGTTTGATTTGTTTCTTGATTATCTTGAAACAAAAAAATTAAAAAATAAAACTCTTAAAAGCGTTATATTGTCAGGTGACTGGATACCTCTTCATGTTCCTGAAAAAATGAGCAGGTACATTCCAGAAGCTTTGCTTATTAGTATGGGCGGCGCTACCGAAGCGTCTATATGGTCAAATTATTACGAGGTAAAGAAATTCAATCCTCAATGGAAATCAATACCGTATGGTTACCCTCTTGAAAATCAAAAATTTTTTATTCTTGACGAGTTTAACAGACCATGCCCTGATATGGTAGCAGGCAGACTTTTTATAGCAGGCAAGGGAGTCGCTCAGGGTTATTATAACAGTCCCGAAATAACAGAAAAATCTTTTCAGCATATTGTTAGCGTATATGACGGAATTTTATATGAGACCGGCGACTGGGGAAGATATCATAAAAACGGCTGTATAGAATTCCTCGGAAGAAAAGATAATCAGCTTAAAATAAATGGTTACAGGGTTGAAATAGGTGAAATTCAGGAAGTGATGAAAAAATCAGGTGCGGAAGATTCTGTTATTGTATTAATAGGTGAAAAGGCAGATAATAAAAGACTTATCGCATTTGTTGTTTCATCATACGGTGAAAATGAAATGAAAGCAAATATGAAAAAATATCTGCCTGAATATTTTATTCCTGATAAAATTATGGTCATGGAAAAATTTCCTGTAACGCCAAACGGTAAAATTGATCGAAAAGCGCTTATTTCTGAATATGAAAAAAATAATAAATCAACATCTCCGGCTGTAAACAGAGTTCTGAATGAAACCGAAAAGAAAATAACAGAAATAATAAAAGAAGTTTTATCTGCTGAAAGTATAGATATAAATGAAAGCTTTATGACGTTGGGCGTTTCATCTGTTGAGATAATAAAAATTGCAAATCATCTTGAAGTTGCATTTGGTGAAAGACCAGATATAAGTGAAATAATGGCATATAAAAATATAGGCGGGCTTCTTGATTTCTATAAGGATAAAAAACAAACGGAAAAGCCGAAAAAAGCTGAAGATAAAAAAGAAAATACTATAAAGACTTTTCTTGAAGATCTTCTTAAAAGGAATATTTACTTAAGAAATGAAAACGGAAAGCTTAAATTCACTGCTGAAAAAAATTCTCTTACAGATGAAATAAGATCTGAAATAAAAAATAGAAGGTCAGAGATACTTGAATATCTGAGTGAGTCTGAAAATATTCTCGACAGTAGGGAAATACCTCTCAAACCTATTCAAAGGGCATATGTTATCGGAAGAAGCGATAAGTATGAGCTTGGAAACATCGGTGCTCATTATTATACCGAGTTTATCTGGAATGAGTGTAATGTGAAGCGGCTTGAGACAGCAGTAAACTGCGTAGTTCAAAGTCAGGATATAATGCGTATGGTGATAAACGATAACGGTACGCAGACTTTGCCTGAAGCTGTTCAGCGCTATGAAGTAAAGATTTTTGATTTTGATGAAAAAGCTCTTGCCGATTACAGAAATGAAATATCACACCGGACATATAAAATAGGTTCGTGGCCTATGTTTGAAATATCCGTCAGCAACGTAAACGGTGAAAAGCATATTCATTTCAGTATAGACTGCATTATTCTTGATGGCTGGAGCGCCTATATGTTTATGGAACAGATCTTTCGTAAATACAATGGTCTTGAGATAACCGCACCATCTATTGGTTTTGGCGAATATATACGTCTTGAGGAAGATTATTTAAAGAAAAATAATTATAGAGAAAAATCTTTGGAGTTCTGGAAAAAACGTATAAAAGAACTTCCGCCGGCGCCTCAGCTGCCTTATGTAAAGGCAATGAGTGAAGTTGACAAACCTTATTTTAAAAGACTTCAGTATGCCTTGAATGAAGAACTGTCAGCAAAACTTGAAAGCAATATAAAAAAATATAAATGCACCGAATCGGTTGTTATATGCGGCGCATATATGAAAACGCTTTTTAGCTGGTGCAATGAAAAGCCTTTCACGCTCAATCTTACGTTATTCAACAGGATACCTGTTTGCGAAGATATATCAGACGTATTCGGCGATTTTACAAATACGACATTTATTGCATATAACAGAAAAGAAAGCTTTCTTGAGGATATAGAAGATATAAAAAATCAGATGATATATGCAATTGAAAACAGATATGTAAACGGAATAGAGATAGTTAAGGAAATATCAGACGAAAATTCAAACAAGGCTGTATTTCCTGTTGTGTTCACAAGTATGCTTCGTTCAGGAAGCGATACTGATAATGAAATATATTATCCGGAAAATATGAAAGAGGTATATGCGCTGAGCCAGACGCCGCAGGTATCTCTTGATCATCAGGTATATAACAGAAATGGAAAATACGTTTTTGTGTGGGACTATGTTTCACAGCTTTATGATGAGAAAGAGATAATGAACTGTTTTGACAGGTATATTGAATTCATCAAAGAAATTGCTGATAATAATCAATGGAACTGATCGAAAAAATTTTATTCAGGGGGCTTTTGCCCCCGGTAAAATACTATGATATAAGGAGAAGTAAATGTTACTTAATAAAATGTGGTTCCCATACACCAAAATAGAAAAAAGCAGTAAAAAGAAAAATGTTTTTTGTTTTCATCATGCAGGTGGCAGCGGAATAAATTTCAGCAAATGGAACATGCTGTCTGATAAAGTCAGATTCATACCTGCTGAAATGCCGGGACGGGGCGCAAGAATATGTGATAAGTACGACCATTGTTTCAAGAAGGTAGTATATGAAATTACAGAGGCAGTGAAAAAAGAAGTAGATACTCTTGAAATAGATGATTTTGTTTTTTACGGTCATAGTATGGGTGCGATTATTGCATTTTCTGTTGCATGCTGCATTAAGAAAAAATACAAAATATCTCCCAAGGTTTTATTTGTGGTCGCAAGACATGCACCACAGATGCCGGATCCGTCAGTCTTTAAAAGCACGATGTCAGATGAATCGCTTATAGATGAGATGAAACGACTTGGAGGTACTCCTGATGAGATACTGAACAACAGAGAATATATGAATATGTTCATAAACAGGATCAGAAATGATTATAAGCTTCACGAGGATTATAATTACGGAAATGAAAAACTTGATATTCCGATAATTGCACATACAGGCGACAATGATTATGGGGCAGATGTGTTCAGTATGACGAAGTGGTTTCAGCTGACAAGCAAGGGTGCCGCTGTTGAAGAATTCAAGGGAGGACACTTTTTTCCCTATGAGCTTGGAGAAAAATATGTCAGACATCTTATAGATGAAGTTTCTTTTTTCTGATATGGTTTATATTTTTGAAAATATTAATACTGTTACAAATGATCTGCTTAAAAAATTTGATTCACTTTATACAGAAGAGAGAAAAATCAAAAGCGGAAAATATTGCAGAGAAGATGATAAAAAGAAATCTCTTATCGCATATATTTTGTTACTTTATGCTTTGAAAAAAGAATACGGAATATTTGAAAAACTTTATTTTGATTATGGGAAAAATAATAAACCGTTTCTGAAAAAACATAAAAATATATATTTCAGTATATCTCATTCAGGTAAATATGTATCCGTTGCGGCTGATATCAATAATATCGGAGTTGACGTTGAAGGATACATAGACGATTATAAAACAATATCAAGGTATGTTTTCAGTGAAGATGAGATGAAATATATAGAGAATGGAAATTCAGGCGCTAAAGCCGCAAAGCTCTGGACTTTAAAAGAAAGCTATCTTAAATATACAGGTACAGGTATAACAGACGGTCTTAAGGCTTATGATTTTGCTTATAAACCTGATGTATTTGAAAAATATGGCTGTAAGTTTAAATGTATTCAAAGGGAAAAATATTATCTTTCAGTTTGTTCTGAAAATGATATGACAATAAAATTTGTTAAAGAAGAAGATTTAATAAAATTAGTGAGGTAAATAATATGGAAAATAATAAATCAGAATTTCTAAAGAATCCTATTGAAAAAAAGCAAATTATTTTAAAAGACATTTGGAGTGAAATTTTAAATAAGCCTGACATAGGAATACACGATGATTTCTTTATGGCAGGGGGGACTTCAAAGGATCTTGTGAAAATGGTTACAAAAATGAGCGAGATTTTTGAAATATCAATGCAGGAGGTTTTTTCAAAATCAACTATTGCAGAAATTGCGCCCGTCATTGATTACAGAAAAGACGGACTGAAAGATGATGTTGATAAGATATACTATCTAACGGAAAAACTTAAAAATTATGTTCCGTCAGAAGAATATAACAGATATATGGACAATTACATAAAATATAATTCTGAAATTAAGCTTGGAAAGAGGGAAGAATATAAAAAAGTTCTTGTAACAGGCGGGAACGGTTTTTTATCATGCCATCTTATTGAAAAAATATTAAAGAACAGAAAAACTTCAATAGTGGTTCTTGTACGGGAAAAAAGCAATGAAAAAGCAGCGGCAAAGTTCAAAAGGGCAATGGATTGGTATTTTGAAAAGGAGGATATACTGAAAAATTACAGTGGTAGGCTGAAAATACTTTCAGGAGATGTTTCGGTAGATAAGCTGGGGCTTGATGATGATGTATACAGTGAACTGTCAAAAACGGTAGATGCGGTTTTCCACGTCGCAGGAATCTTAAGGCATTATGGACATTGGGAAGAATTTTATAATACGAACGTAGACGGTACTAAAAGAATTATTGAATTTGCAAAACTTAATACCAGAAAGGATATTCATTTTATATCAACAATGGGAACAGGATATAATGAAGAAAGAGCAAAAAATGTTCTGCCGTTTACAGAACTTGAAGTACAAAAGGATTCATACGCTGCAAATTATTATCTTAAGTCAAAGATGCTTGCTGAAAAAGAACTTGAAAAGGAAATAAACCAAAATAATCTCAATGTTAAAATATATCGTCCGGGTTATCTTGTTCAGAATTATGAAACAGGCATATTTCAGGTGAACTCAGATGACAACGCATATTTCCAATTCTTCAAGGCGATTATGGAAATAGGCTGTTTCCCTGCTATGGAAACAGAAATCTTTGATTTTAGTTTCATAGATCAGGCAGCGGAAGCAATCGACATACTTTCGACTGTAGAAGAAGAGGGACATATATATCATCTTTTTAATCCCCAAAGACTTAGTATGAAGGAAATAGGAGAGCTGATGATAGAAAACGGAGTTAATATTAAAAGTGTTTCCGTGAAAGAATTTTGTGAGTATCTCAAAGATAATATGGAAAAATACAAGGATCTTATTTCAAACATCACTATGGTTACATACGTGCGTGAAAAGGATATAGAACAGCTTATTGATTTATGTTTGAAATGTGACAGAACAACACAGATCCTTGCGAATTACGGATTTGAGTGGAATAGTCTTGATAAAAAACATATGGCGGATATAATAAATATTATTAATTAGGGTGATCTGAATATGAGCAGAAAATGGATTAATCATAATACTAATAATGAAAATGCAAAACTGAATATATTTTGTTTTCCTCACGCAGGCAGCAGTTCAACCTTTTTTGCAGGCTGGGTAAAATATTTTTCAGATGATGTGAACATATTTCCGGTTCAGTATCCTGCAAGAGACAACAGAATGAGTGAACCTATGCCGGATTCTCTTTTTGAACTTGCAGAAAATATGATAGATGAAAGTATGGAGCTTTTTGATAGACCGTTTATTTTCGTAGGTCACTGTTCAGGAAGTATCGTGGCATATGAAGCGGCAGAATATTTGCGGGAAATATCAGGCAAGTCTCCTGAATATATGTTTGTATCAGCAAGCGTTGCACCTGAAAACTATAAATTGAGATCAACCAAAAACCTTTCTGATGAAATGTTTTTTAAATATTATAATTATGCTGATTATGAAAAAGAAAAGGATAATCCTTTGTTTAAATTTTTCCTTCCTGTAATAAGAATGGACTTTACACTTTGTGAAAAATATCGTTACAAGGAAAAGCCTCCGCTTGATTGTCCGATATTTGCTTTTGCAGGCTCTGAAGATAAGGAAGGCGGAGATCCTGAAAAGATAAATTTATGGAAAAAATATACGACAAGTGAGATATTCAGTACAAAAGTTTATGACGGCGATCATTTTTACTTTGAAAGAAACGCTGAGGATATAACTGCAATAATAGGAAAAACAGCAAAGAAAATTATAGAAAAAATATAATTTGAAATTTAATAAAAGGGTATGAAAATATGACAGACTTTGAAAACAAAATTGAAAGTCTTGTAAATCTTATAAAAGATGATTACAGGCAAAACAGGGTTATAGACAAGCTTGATATTTTTCAGCAGCCAAGCAAGGGGGAAATAATAAAGATACTTAATAAACTACAAAGCATAATGTATCCCGGATATTTCAGAAACAATGTTTATAAATTCTATACCATAGGAAATAATATGTCTATGCTTCTTGAAGACGCATTATTTAATCTTATAAAGCAAACAAATCTTGTTTTGAAACAGGATATGAGATACAAAGAAATGCCGGCTGATAAAATAGAAAAAATATCAAGGGAAAAAATAATGATATTTATGGATAAGATACCTCTTATAAGAGAATATCTTAACACAGATATTGAAGCTGCATATCTTGGAGACCCTGCGGCTTACAGTAAAGAAGAGATAATATTTTCATATCCGGGCTTGTATGCAATTTTTGTAAACAGAATAGCACATCAGCTTTATAAGCTTGATATTCCTGTTATACCAAGAATTATGACAGAATATGCACATGGTCTGACAGGTATTGATATTCACCCTGGCGCATCCATAGGAAAATATTTCTTTATTGATCATGGAACGGGAGTCGTTATAGGAGAAACTACAATAATAGGCGATAATGTTAAGATATATCAGGGCGTTACACTTGGCGCTTTGTCAACAAATGGTGGACAGAAATTAAAGAACATAAAACGTCACCCTACACTTGGAAATAATGTGACCGTGTATTCGGGAACATCAATTCTTGGAGGAGATATTGTTATAGGAAATAATGTTGTAATCGGCGGAAATTGTTTTATAATAAGTTCTGTATCTGAAGGTTCAAAGGTTGTGATGAAACCTTTTGAGATGATATATAAATGATATAATCCTGTAGGATAGTTTTAAATATTAATTATGTATTTTTATGGTATACCTTTTCCAAGCTGTAAAATTTCAAAGTTTTCTACATTTTCAAGAAAAGTTTTAGAGGCTGAACCGTTAATATAAAAGCTGAAAGAACGGGGTTTATCCGGAGTATTTCTATATGATCCTAACATTCCTTCATTTTCTCCTTTCAATCCGACTTTTTCATTATCAACAGTTCCTTCACCGCCGTCTACTTGAATTCTGTTTGACACGCTGTTAATAAATTCATCTTTCATTGCAAATCTGACTAACACGCCGCCGTAAGTAACAGCCTGAGTAAGGTTTCCTGCATGACCATTTATTATATTTAAATTCGCATTATCATGATTTATGTTATAAAATTTTTCGTTTTTGGTTGAAATACTCATCAAATCATTTAGTTCTTTAATAGGCATAGTTCTATAAATATACTTTCCTTTTACTAATTGAAACTTTCTGCTGCCAGTATTGCTTTGAATCATATTATTCCCATTATAATCATTTGGTTTATTAATTAACTGATATTCATTTTTAGACTTATATTTGCCTAATTTATTCTTAACTAATTCTATTAAATGTTCAGACAAATTAATTCCTTGATCCTGTATATTATCGTTATTACTTTGACAGTACATTCTATAAATTGCTGATTTAACTATTTTTTCTTGTCTATTGGGATCGTTACTTGGAATAGAAACATACGGTTCTATTTTTGAAGCAATGTCAACTAATGTATTAATAATATCATTTTTTCTTCCGATATAGTAGTAATCTTCATCCGTTATGAGCCATTTAATAAATTCTATTAAATTATCATTTTGATTATTTCTATGCTCTTTAAATTTTATAAAATTAGCATCAATTTTATTTATATTATTATTTTCATCGGAATAACAATTCAGATAGTCTTTATTTCTTTCATATTTTGTAATAAAATCATTACTGTCATTTTGCTTTAATTCCTTTCCTTGATAAATTAATTTTCTTTGTATAGGTGCAGTACTTTCATTTTTACTGACAATAGCAGATAAAAACTTAAATTCATTAAATGAATCATTTCTTTTAAGCTGACAATAATTTTTGTTAGCTTTTTCTTTTGCAAAAGTATCTTTGACTTTTTCAGCTTCAGCATACATAATAATCGTATCCTCATAAGTTTTCAATTGAAATAATAATTTTATTAAATACTATGATTATTCTTTCTGCTGTATTCACCATAAAGGGTTATATATTAGTAAAATTTATAATTAGACTTATCGTTTCAAAATGATTTTAATATAGTATTGCATTCGATAGTATTACATAATAAGTATTAAAGCCACTTTCCAAATCTGTTAATGGCTGCAGCTCTATTTTCAGATATTCAACGTCTTTAACTGATATATTGATTTCTTCATTTTCAGTCAACCTTGTAATTTGATTTGAAGTGTAAATCAAATTGTTATCAGCATATATTCATATTTCAGCTTTAACGTTTTGATTATATTTATCAAAAGTTTTATATGGATTAATAGTTGCGGAAAAAGTATCATAACCGCCGCCAATATATTTTTCTATATAAGGTTTAATATATTTACCTCCACCAGTATTTAAAGAAAAATATTCTCCCTGAAATACATAAGCGTCAATGTATGTATTTTCTCTTGGATCTGATGCAATGTCTTCCATTGTAATAGAACCATTATATGAATATAATACCGTTTCTGAAAAAGGCGTAGTTACAGTATTAGTAATGTTTGAATTGGAATTATCAACTATTGTATCAGATGTAACTTGAGATGTTTCACTAATATAATTTTTAGTTTCTTTTTTTATACTATTATTAAATTCCGAAGGGGATATAGGAGCATCTTCATCATAACCATTTTCAGCTGTAATGGTTGTAATTTTGTTTGTATCGTGATTATCAGTTAAGTTATTTGATTGACAAATATTAATAACTTTTCTATCATCAGATATTATATTATTTTGATATGATGATATAAAAGCAGCTATTATAGTACCTAGCGCCCCAACTCCTGCAGCTGCAAGAGTAATATAATATTTTTTTTTCATGTATTTACCATCCTTAATCCAAATATAAATTAAGCCTTTACTTTTGTCTTAGTACACAGTATTCCCTGACCTGCGATTGCTGTTTGGAAAAAGCGTTGAAACTTTACCGTATATCTAAATCCGTTTCCGATTTAAGCAGTTTTGAATGTCTGTTAGGTGTAAATGTTTGATCTATTATATCTAAGGCATTAATTAATATAATTATACAATATAATTAATAAATTTACAATAGTTTCCAGTTAATTTATGTCAAATGCAATTAACTTTCTACTAATTGTTATAAAATTTATTAAGTATTTTGTGCATATTTACAGAGTATAGATGATTTTTGCAAAGCTTTACCAGTAGAAAAGCTTTTAATAATTCTAAACGTTCCAAAAATATTTGTATGATTGCACAAAAATTATACTTTTTATGGTTATTTTTGCCGAAAGGCGTATTTCTTTAATTCATCATAGCATAAAAAAATGAAAAACAGTTTGTTTATTCCTGTATCTCATTCTGTAATAGCTATCAAACTGAAACGTGGCATTGTCACAAACCAGCAAGCTGCTTTCATTCACTTCCAGAACAGCAGCACAAATTTGCATAATATCACCTCGTGAATACGTGCTCCTACATATTTTATGCCGCAATTGATATGAATAAACGCTTACGTATTGCTTCTGTTATATTCCACCAACAATTTCAAATACTCCTTTTCCTCGCTCTCAATTACATCCATTGCAAACTGTTTCACGTCCTGCACAGAATTGTTCAAAATTTCAAACCCCACTGCTGTGGTTTCAACTTGATTTTTCGCAGTCAGAGCAGCAAAAAAGCCCGTAGATACGGGCTTTAAATGGTGTACAGCTATTTAGTATCACCAATATGGAGTGCCTGAATGGAATCGAACCATCGCACATGGCGTCGGAGGCCAATGCTCTATCCGCTGAGCTACAGGCACATTACATTAAAATTATACCAGATTCTATTGAAATTTGCAAGTGTTTATGTTATAATAATAATGAAATTTTATTGAATGAATAATTTTTTTAAAATTTAACACATAAAATTAAACAGTTATAATAAAATCAAGGAAAGAATAATATAAATGTATAAAATTAATTAGTTTAAATTGTTAATATTTGTTGTATTAATATAAGTTGATTTGAAAGAACGTATTAAAAATTATTTTTCTTTCAGGAGATAATTGATTATATGAGGAGAGATTATTTTGAGCTGTCATATTTATATATCAGTGTGTCAGACTGGAACCAATATTGCGAAGATACTGAAAATTTTTACAAGAAAACCGTATAATCATGTATCTGTATTTTCGGATCCGACTCACGGAGAAATGTATAGTTTTTGCAGAAATAAACCGAGCAGACCTCTGCCGGCAACATTTAATAAAGAGATTGTAGGTAAAGGTACGCTGGGTAAATTCAGTTTTATTCCATGTGAAATATATAAACTTGATGTAACTGAAGAGCAAAAAGAATGCTTTGAAAAAAATCTTGAATTTTTTAAAAACAACAGAGATTGTTTTTCATATAACTGTATTGGACTTGGATTAATCTTTTTACATATTGCGTTTAAACGTAAAAATAAATTTGTATGTTCACAATTTGTAGGACATATAATGGAAAAATCCGGAATAAATCTTGATATACCTAAACCTGTCTGTCTTCATACTCCTGAGGATTTCAGACATATAAAATCAGCTCAATTGATTTATAAAGGCGATTTAAATAAATTTCATATAAGTGAAGAATATAATTCTGTGAATTTTATGGAAAATCAAAGTGTTCGCACTGCATAACGATCTCAGCTGTTGTCTTTATTTTGTCCGGCAAAATAATGTAAAGCAGAAATCCGGCAGTATTCTGCAATGATTTATTTTTATCAAAATAAAATTTTTTATTAAGTATTTTTATTTCTGTTTTTGAATTGTTGTTATTTACTTCAGCCATAACAAGCTGATCCTTGCTTATTATATTATAAGAATTTAAATATGCTTTCATAAAGCCCCATACAAAACCGTTTATCATTACATAAATGAATACGGCAAGTATAGAGGCTCTTTTTATTTTACGTTTTCTTTCCATTATGTTTAATTCTCCTGATTTAATTTAAGCAGAGCTTTGGCTAAAGATTTACCCAGCAGTTCTCCTGAATATTCAACCTGTTCAAGAGTATTCCCGTGAGTGCCAACTTCAATCAACAGACTTCCTGTAGTTAAATCCTGATTGTATTTTCTGTAATCAAACAGGATCGGACGTGTAAAACCTGTGTAATCTGATGACATCTGCTGTTGTAAAAGAGAAGCAAATCTGAAGTTTTTCATATAATCGGGCATATCCATAGTACCGTCGTCACAGCCCGATATAATCATAACAGGAGCAGCGTCTTTACCGTTGACTTCAACTACAGGCTGCATAATGCTGTCATTTGTTCCAATTGCATCTCTATGTATATCCAAAACGACTTTTATTGACGGATATTCTTTCAGAATTTTTTTTACCGTTTCAGCGCTTCTGTCATATGATCCGTTATAAGACGGATAGTCGTGGATGGTTGTATCATGAATGACCCCTATGCCTGCATTTTCCAGCTGTTGGGTAATTTTATCTCCGATCATAACAACATTTTTTGAAGGATCGGTTGTCCGGTAATTAAAACTTGAATCAAAAAAATCTCTTTCAAAGGGTTCAAAGCTTTCAGTCGTATGAGTATGCATAATAAGTACCTGGGGTTCATCGTTTAATTCTATTGTAAATTCCGGCATTAGACGGCTTTCCTCTAAAAGTACGCCGTTTGAAATATCAGTTTCATTTCTTACCTGTCCGCCGTCATCAAGACCAATATATTTTACTCCGCTATAACGTTCAAAGGTGTCTTTATATACTGTGCTTTCTCCTGTGTTCCATTCGGTAGGGTAGGGCTTTGGACCTGCTTCACTGTCAGATTCAGTATTTGAAACTTCTTCCTGTTCTTCATGCCAGCCGTATCCGCTTGATAAAATTTCATCTTCACCGTTAATACTTTGAAAATTAAAATCCATTTCACCTGTGTAATTTTTTGGATCAGATTCAAAGCCTACTTTAACTTCTCCAAGTCTGCCGGCAGCTTCGGCAAGACCCGGAATTGATTTGTATCCTATACCGGCAGCTGTTACAGCAATGAGCGATGAAAAAATCAGTATAACTCTTGATTTTCTTTTTCTTCTTCTTCGCATTAAACTCCCGCTTTCTATTTTACTATTGGTAATTATTTATATTGTATTCATTTAAAATAAAAATATGACGTCATATGTTCAAAAAATATTTCATATTATATAATAATACCGATTCTTATAGGCATATTTTATTATTTCCTATGAAAATCGGCTCAGAAATAAATTATTATTTTGGAGCTGTAAGATGATGTATAAATGCTGTAATATAAAAAAAATATTAAAAATTATTTTATGTGATGCCGCAATAATTTTGATTGCTTTAATTATAACTGTAACTGGAAAAAATCACTGGATTGCTTTTAATAACGTCGAAGATGATCCGATATTTGTACCGATTATTATGTATCATAGTATAGTAGATAATCCAAGCCGTATGAGTGATTATATAGTCAGTCCGGAAATAGTTGAAAATGATTTGAAATATCTAAAAGATAATGGATATACAAGCGTATCAGTTGAAGATATCGTAAATTATGTGCACTATAACAAACCGCTGCCGGAAAAGCCGGTAGTTATAACAGCAGACGATGGATTTTATAATAACAGCTATTATCTTATTCCTCTGCTGGAAAAATATGATATGAACGCTACTGTTTCTATTGTAGGGTATTACAGTGAATATATTTCAGTCAATGATCCTCATGTGCCTGAATATTCATATCTGACATGGGAAGATATAAAGGATATGAATAAAAGCGGTAGAATTGAATTTGGTAATCATACATATAACATGCATTCAGATGATAATCGTAAGGGCTGTGCAAAGCTCAGTTATGAAACAGAAGAGGAATATGCGGAAATGTTTAACAATGATATTGGGCTTATGCAGTCGCTGATGAAAATTAATACTGGTATTACACCTGTTGTTTTTGCATATCCTTTTGGGTACATTTCAAAAGAAAGCGTGCCTCTTTTAAAGAATCTTGGATTTTCTGCGGCATTAAATTGCTTTGAAAAGCCGAATTACATTACTCATGATGAAAGCTGTTTATTTGAACTCAACAGATATAATCGTTCAAGTAAAATGTCAACGGAAGAGTTTATGACAAAATTGCTTGAACATTAAAGAAATAGTTATCAGTACTTATAAAAAAATCCCCGGAAAATACCGGGGATTTTTTTAATCACGTGTGCTTACAATATGATAATAAATTTTGGCTGTGAGAGAATAAATAACAGCATAAATAATTGTAAAAGCAACAAAGCATACGATAGTACAAATAATATACAGACGGGTATTCGTAAGGTTAAGCATCATTAAAATTTGCTTTACAATAGGAAATGCGAATGCAACGTGAATACCTGCCATAATAAGCGGCATAAAGAAAACTGTCATAATTTGTGAATGAATGGAGCGTTTTACTTCTGCATGGCTCATACCTACATTCTGCATTATCCTGAACCGTTCTTTGTCTTCGTACCCTTCGGAAATCTGTTTGTAATAAATTATCAGAATAGTAGCCATTGTAAATATTGATCCAAGAAAAATTCCAAGGAAAAACATTCCTCCGTATAGACCTTTTATGCCTTCTCTTTGAATTTGTCCGCATTCCGAATCGCCTATAAAATTACTTTCCTTAAGAAGCTTTTTTATATCGTTATATAAGGATTTTTTTGAATCTTCACTGCCGTTAATATCAAAACCATATAGATATTTTAATGCAGATTCTTCTTCAAGTTCTTCTTTAAAATTTTCATTCAGGTAATTGTTCATTTCATCAAGAATACTTTTATTTTTTACAACGATTTGAATGCTTTCGGTAAGATTATTAGAAAAAAACGGACCGTTATCAATAGGCTTTTTAATTTTTTTCTTAACGCTGTATTTGGTATCAAATAATTGAATTGTAGAATATTCATATTCTTTTCGTCTTGAATATATAAGAATTTCGTCATCATTCAGTGTTTCATTTTCTGAATTGATACTGTTATAATCATCAAGTGAGGTCATTAAAATATTGTTGCATTTATTCAAATCAGACATACTCATTTTATTGAAATTTTCCGGAACATAAAACTTATTTTTATTTTTTAATACTGCTAAAACTATATAACTATATTCTATTTCATTATTTACATCTGATTTGCTGTCTTTTATAACTTTCTGTACTTTTTCCAGTGCTTCAACATTTTCTTTATTATTTATATTTTCGGAATATATCGTAATATCGTTTGGATATCTTGTTTTAACTAAGTCGTTCATACCGAAAACCAGCGAGCTAGTGGAAGAAATCATTACAAGTACCATTGTAGAAAGTATACAGATATTTGCAAGTCCGACAGCGTTCTGCTTCATACGGTATATCATACCTGAAACGGCTGTAAAATGTTTTGTTTTATAATAATACCGTTTATTTTTGCGGAGTGATTTAAGAAAAGCGATACTGCCTGCTATAAAAATGAGATAGGTTCCTGCAATTACCAATATTACCGCAATTAAGAACGAACTTAACGACTCAACCGGATTTTTACTGGTAACTGAAATATAATATCCGACAGCCAGACATATAACTCCGAGTATTGCCATAAACCATTTTGTTTTGGGTTCTTTTTCTCCGACATTTCCGCCGTTTAAAAGTTCAATAGGTTTTGACAGATGAATCTGACGAAGTGAATTCAGATAGATACAGAAAAAAATTATGCCGAAAAGAATTACTGTATGGATCAATGCTTCTTTTGAAATGTAGAAACCAGGGGAGTGTTCGGCTCCGAGCATTTTAGTCAGGATCAGAAACATTGCTTTGTCGAGAACCATGCCGATAATAATACCCAATAACATAGTAATAAACGCAATATAAATATTTTCAAGTAAAAGCACTTTTGAAATGTGCCGTTTTTCCATACCCAGAATATTTAAAACTCCGAATTCCTTTTTACGGCGTTTCATAAGAAAGCTGTTAGTATAAAAAAGAAAAATGAATGCAAAAATTGCTGTAACATATGTGCCGTAGCCAAGAGTTATAAGGATAGTTTCACCGCCGTAAAGCTTTTTAATGCTTTCGTTATTTGAAAGGGAATTAATTATGTAAAACATTGCCGCAGTTATAATACAGGTTATGATATACGGGATATATGTTCTTGAATTCTTTTTTATGTTGCTTGCCGCAAGCTTTGTGTAAAACCCTTTACGCATTATTATCACCGCCTGTAGCAAGAAGAGTCAGCGTGTCTGATATTTTCTGATACATTTCTTCATTGGAACTGTTTCCTCTGTAGATCTGATGGAATACTTCGCCGTCTTTTATAAATAGTACTCTTCCGGCATGACTTGCCGCTTTTGTGGAATGTGTTACCATCAGAATAGTCTGACCGTCTTTGTTAATATCACTGAAAATTTTAAGAACACTGTCTGATGAACGGGAATCCAGCGCTCCTGTAGGTTCGTCAGCCAGAATCAGCTTTGGATTTGTAATAATTGCTCTGGCTATTGCAGCTCTTTGTTTCTGTCCGCCCGATACCTCATAAGGATATTTTAATAAAATTTCTTCAATACCCAGCTTTGGCGCTATAGGGCGCAGACGGCTGATCATATCCCTGTAATTTTTACCGGAGAGAACCAGCGGAAGAAAAATATTGTCCTGAAGAGTAAAAGTATCCAATAGATTGAAATCCTGAAAAACGAATCCCAGATTATCACGCCTAAAAGTTGAGATCTCTTTTTCTTTGATTTTTGAAAGCGGCTTTCCTTCAAGGAAAACATCACCCTTTGTAGGTTTGTCTAACGCTGCTAAAATATTAAGCAGCGTGGACTTTCCTGAACCTGATTCGCCCATGATCGCCACATATTCGCCTTGTTCCACAGAAAATGATACATCCGTAAGTGCATGCACCTGATTGCTGCCGAAACGTGCGGTATAAATTTTTTCAAGACTTTGTATTTCTAATATTGCCATTTTGAAAACCTCCTTAAATTTCTGTATTTAGTATAACAGAAAAAATAAAAGTTCAAAATTGATTTGTGTGACATTACGGCAGTTTTATGTGACATTTTTGTAAGGTTATTCTATTTTCAGTTTATCCGAGTGAAGATCAATATAAAAAATACTGCCTTTTCCTATAGTAGATTCAGCGCTTATTCTAATGGAAAGCTTGTCCGCCGCCTTTTTGCTGAGATATAACCCCAATCCTGTGGATTTTTTATTCGCTCTGCCGTTATAGCCGGTAAAATTTTTCTCAAATATTCTTGGAAGGTCTTCTTGAGCAATTCCTATTCCGGTATCACTGATTTGCAGGATCTCATCTTTTACTGTAATAGTAATTTTTCCGGATTCAGTATATTTTACAGCGTTTGAAAGAATTTGTTCTATGATAAAAGACAGCCATTTTTCATCTGTCAATACAAATATATCAGTCGGTTCATATTGAAGCTTAATTCTTTTGGAGATAAACTGAGAAGCAAATTTTCGAATAGTATTTCTTATTATTTTATCTAAATTATACTGTTTAAAAACAAAATCTGAAGAACTGCTGTCTAGTCTGAAATAACAAAGTATCATATCTATATATTGTTCTATCCGGAATAATTCGGAAGACAGCTGACGATATTCGTCCGTATCATTACTCTGTAGAATCATAGACATTACAGAAACGGGAGTTTTTATCTGGTGTACCCAGGTTGTATAGTAGTCAATACTTTCACTGCGTTCATTTGTATATTTTGTTACATTTGCAAGATTTATGTTTCTTAGCTTTTCTATCATTTCCAGATAATCGGATTCTGCAAGAGTTTTAGGTTCGGGTAAATTTTCAGTCATGATTAAAATGTTACTTAAAATCATATGTCGTTTTTTATGTTGTTTGCAGAAATTATAAAAGTGAAATATAATTAATACAGACGAAATAAATAAACAAAGTATTGCCGCATAGAGAACGGCTTCGGTTTCCAGGTTATATAATGAAAAAATCCCCGCAAAAATCAGTGTAAATATTATAAATACTATTGCAGTATATTTATACTGACAAATATATTTCCATATTAGAATGTGTAGTTTCATATTGCACCTCACAATTCAATTATATAACCATATCCGATTTTGGTTTTAATAAAGTCAGTCAGACCCGCACTTTCCAACTTGCGGCGAAGTCTGGTAACATTAACAGTAAGAGTATTTTCCTCAACATAGCAGTCTATCTGCCACAGCTTTGTCATAAGAGTATCGCGGCTTACAACTTTTCCTTTATTTTCAAGGAGCGTCTGTAAAATACGAAATTCGTTTTTAGTCAGCTCAATTTTGCTGTCCTGATATAATAATGTGGTATCGTTTAAATTGAGTATTGCTCCTTTGTGCTCTAAAACGGGGGTCTTATCTGTCATGTTGTAGGTACGGCGTAAAATTGCCTGAATTTTTGCAATCATCACGCTTGGTTCAACAGGCTTTGCAATAAAATCATCACCGCCCATATTCATTGCCATAACAATGTTCATATTGTCTGAAGCAGATGAAACAAATACTATTGGTATATTTGAGATCTTTCTCAGTTCAGTACACCAATGATATCCGTTGAAAAAAGGCAGCATAATATCAAGAAGAACAAGGTGAGGATCAAATTCCGTGAATTCAGGTATTATATTCTGAAAATTGCGTATGCATTTTACATCATAATTCCATGATTCTATGTGCTTTTTCATAATTTCAGAAAGAGCACTGTCGTCTTCTATAATCAAAATTTTATACATTTTAAAAACCTCTTTTTAAAATAATTCTACTTAAAAAATTATATCATTTTTTTATATCAGCGTCAATGTTGATATTTGACATATAACCGTAGGTTATTATCATGTTGACGAATTTCTGATTTATTAAATATCTTGTAATTTTCTGATATAAATGTTATAATAAGTATAAAAGTATATTAGGATAGGTGAATCTATGAAAAGATGGATTGTTAGGAAACCGGAAAAAGAATATTCTGAACGAATTGTTAAGGAAAGCGGAGTAACTGGCCTTTGCGGAGACGTTCTTGCTTCAAGAGGATTTAAGAATGCAGCGGAGGCAGCAGAATATTTAAATACAGATAAGCTTTCAGATCCGTTTATTCTCAAGGATATGACAGAAGCTTCAGAAATAATTAACAGAGCTGTTGAAGATTTTGACAGTATATGTATATACGGTGATTATGACTGCGACGGCATAACGTCTACAGTGATGCTGTTTTCATATTTGGAATGTATGGGCGCAAACGTAACCTACTACATACCGGAACGTTCAGAGGGATACGGTTTGAACAGTGAAGCAGTAAAAAAACTTGCTGAACAGGGAGTAGATCTGATCATCACTGTAGACAACGGAATTTCTGCTATAGATGAAGCAGAATTGATATATAAGCTGGGAATGAAACTTATTGTTACCGATCACCATCAGCCGGGCGAAAAGCTACCAAGAGCTGAAGCTGTTGTAAATCCTCATAGAAAAGACTGTGATTCACCTTTTAAGTTTTTGTGCGGAGCAGGAGTTGTGCTGAAACTTATTGCAGCATTGGAAAATGGGGATTTTGAAGCCGCTATGAACGAGTACGGAGAGCTTGCGGCAATAGGCACAGTTGCCGATATTGTTTCTTTGAGCGGAGAGAATCGTTTTATCGTAAGCCGAGGACTTCAGCTTTTAGTTAATTCCGAAAGATGCGGAATTAATGCTCTTATTAAAAAAAGCGGACTGAAATCACCAATTACGTCAACATCTCTTGCCTTTGGAATTGCTCCCAGAATAAATGCGTCAGGAAGATTTGGTTCGCCGTCCCTTGCGGCAAAGCTTCTGCTTACCGATGACGAACAAGAAGCGGAAATGCTTGCCAATGAATTAGACAGGTTAAATAATGAACGTAAAAAAGCAGAAAATGAAATTATTGATTCGATAAATGAAAAAATAAACAGCGTACCGGAAATATTATATAACAGAGTTTTAGTTTTAAGCGGAGAAAACTGGAGTCACGGAGTTATTGGAATCGTTGCCTCAAGAATGGTGGAAAGATTTGATAAACCTTGTTTTATGATAACCATAGAAGGGGAGATTTCAAGAGGTTCTGCACGTTCATTCGGTGATTTTTCGATTTTCAAAGCTCTGGACTATTGTTCGGATCTCCTTATAAAATACGGCGGACATCTTGGCGCAGGAGGATTTTCTATTGAAACCTCTAAGATAGAAGATTTTAATAAGCGTATTCAGGAGTTTGCTGAAATTAATTTCAGAATGATGCCGGTTCCGGATATTACTGCTGATAAACTTATACTTCCTGATGAAATAAATGTAAATAATATTGAAGGACTTCAGATACTTGAACCTTTTGGTGAGGGAAACCGTCAGCCTGTATTTGCATTGTGCGGTGCGGTGATTGAAGATATTGTGCCGCTTTCAAAGGGTATACATACTAAGCTTAAGCTTCGTTACGGGGGCTCTTTCATGGACGCACTTATTTTTCGATATTCTCCTGAAGATATTTTTCTGAAAAAGGGTGACAGAGCTGATTTTATGGTGACGCTTGAAGCACAGGTGTATGCCGGAAGAAAATTCATATGCATAATAGTAAAAGATTTCCGGAAAAATGGTATTGAACAGAAAAAATATTTTGCAGCTAAAGAAACTTATGAAAAATATAAAAGAAATGAAGATCTGCCGGTTACATATTATAATCGCATATGCCCAGAAAGAGGAGAGCTTGTATCTGTCTATAAAACTATTGCAGGCGGAAGATTCAGTATGGATACTCTGTATATGTCTGCAATGTCGCAGGATATGAATTACTGTAAACTGCGGCTTTGCGTTGATATTTTCAGTGAACTCGGACTTGTTAATGCCGATATGTTTTCCCAGGAAATCAATGTGGTGAAAAATGCTCCTAAGGCAAATCTGGATAACTCTGAAATTTTACAGGATCTTAGAAATAAAATTAATAATAAACTTACAGTCTGATCTTTTTTATAAGAAAGGAGTTGCTACTATGAAAGAAGAATATACAATAGATCTGCTTATTCAAAAAATATTGACTGATGATAAGCAATATGATCTTAGCAAAATAATTACGGCATATGAATTTGCGGCAAAAGCTCATGAAGGACAGTTTCGTTCGTCGGGGCAGCCATATATAATTCATCCTCTTGCCGTTGCATATATACTTTTAGAATTGGGAATGGATACCGATACGATTTGTGCTGCAATGCTGCATGACGTTGTTGAAGATACGCCTGTCACTCTTGATGAAGTAAAAAAACGATTCGGTCAGGACGTTGCTATGCTGGTTGACGGTGTTACAAAATTAAATCAAGTTCCTATATTTAATAAGGAGGAACAGCAGGCGGAAAATGTAAGAAAAATGCTTCTTGCCATGTCTCAGGATATAAGAGTTATTATTATTAAGCTGGCTGACAGACTTCATAATATGCGTACATTGAAATTTCGTCCAAGTGTTAAACAACGCAATACGGCTCATGAAACTATGAATATTTACGCTCCTATTGCTCATCGTCTCGGAATGAGAGGAATTAAAGAAGAGCTTGAAGATCTGGCTTTTCATTACCTTGATCCCTTTGCTTATTCTGAAATTGAACATATTCTGGAAATAAAAAAGAGCGAACGTGAAGCCTTTATAACCTCTATAAAGGATACAATAGCTTATCGATTCAGAGATCAGGAATTTATAAAACCGCCTCAAATTGACGGGCGTGTAAAGAGCATTTACAGCATTTATAAGAAAATGTTTGTTCATCATAAATCAATTGAAGAAATTTATGATAAATATGCTGTAAGAATTATTGTTTCAACAGTAGGGGAATGCTATAATGTTTTGGGTTTGGTTCATGATATGTTCAGACCTATTCCAAACAGATTTAAGGACTATATTTCTACTCCTAAAGCTAATATGTATCAGTCGCTTCATACTACTGTTCTTGGAAAAGAGGGCATACCTTTTGAAATTCAGATAAGAACATGGGATATGCATGCTACGGCTGAATACGGTATCGCTGCACACTGGAAATATAAAGAAGGTATTCAGCGTACTGATAAGATGGATCAGCGTCTGGCATGGGTGCGTCAGGTAATTGAAGCACAGCAGACTTCTGATGATGTTGAAGAAATAGTGCGTATTATTAAGACAGACCTTGCACCGGAAGATATAGTAGTTATGACTCCTAAAGGGGATTCCATTTCATTGCCCGTAGATTCTACAGTTATTGACTATGCTTACAGGATTCATACTCAGATAGGACACAAGACGATCGGTGCAAAAATTGACGGAAAGCTCGTACCTCTTGACTATAAGCTTCATACCGGAGAAATATGTGAGATTATAACCAGCAATGAACCGAATAAAGGTCCGAACAGAGCTTGGTTAAATATTGCAAAGACTAATGAAGCAAAATCAAAAATTCGTTCATGGTTTAAAAAGGAATGCAGGGAAGAAAATATTATTACAGGGAAAACTGAATTGGAAAAGGAATTCAGGCATTTCAGAATACGAGTTCCTGAGGAAGAGCTTGGAGAATTTCTGTGTGACGATTTAAAACGTCATAATTGCAGCACATTAGATGATTTTTACGCTTCAATTGGTTACGGCGGCGTTATGCTTTCTAAAATTATGCCGAGGCTGAAAGATAAGTATATTAAGTTATATCAGACGGATGATGAACCGGAAACCGCTGTGATAAAACCGGTTCACAAACCCAGCAGCGGTATTATTCTGGACAAAATAGATGATTGTACGGTGAAATTCGCTCAATGCTGCAATCCTCTTCCGGGTGATGAAATTGTGGGATTTATTACAAGAGGACACGGTATATCAGTTCATACTGTAAACTGTACAAATTATCTTTCTGCTGTAAAGAGGAATAATCCTGAAGAACTTGCAAGATGGATGGACGTTCAGTGGACTGATAGTGAACAGACAAGTCTTCAGACCAGTATTGAAGTTACTGCTCTGGACAGAGTCGGTTTGGTTTATGATATTACGGCGATTCTAACAGAGGCAAGGATTCCTATTGTTCATTCTTCTTCAAGAAATTTAAAAAACGGAAATGCTCTTTTTGAAGCGACTATTACTATAGCAAGTACCGAACAGCTTAATAATTTGTTTGAAAAGCTAAGACGTGTTAAAAATGTTGTATCTGTTGAAAGAGCTAAGATATAGATTGGAGAAAATTATGAAAATTTATCGTATTCCGGTAGGGGAGCTTTTAGCTAACTGTTATATTATTGAGACAGAAAATAAAAATGCTGTTGCTATAGATCCGGGAAGTGACTTTCAGAGAATAAAAAATCTTCTTGACGAACATGAACTTACTTTAAAGAAAATTCTGCTTACTCATGGACACTATGATCATATAGGTGCAGCCGGTGAAGCGGCTGACGTATACGGCGCACAGGTTTATATACATGAAGAAGATGCGCCTATGCTTGCAAGTGGTACAAAAAGTCTGGCTGACGCAATAGGTTCGGGTCAATTCAATGAAATTACGAAATTTACAATAGTAACAAACGGTGATGTTATTATCCTTGATGAGCTTTCATTTGATGTCATTCATACTCCGGGTCATACAAGGGGAGGAGTCTGTTATAAATGCGGTAATGCGCTTTTTACAGGTGACACTCTTTTTAAACTATCAATGGGAAGAACGGATTTTCCGGGCGGAAATATGGGAGAAATGTTTAAGTCACTTCAGAAAATTGCAAAATTGGAAGGAGATTATGATATTTATCCCGGGCATAATGAAACCAGTACTCTTGCATATGAGAGAAAAAATAATCCATATTTAAAAGGAAATCCTTATGAAGATTTTATTTAAAGGTCACGATTTTAAATATGAAACGGAAGCAACGGTAAAGCTTTTTGTTCCGTCCAGATTTACCTTTCATTATGACATTACAGATGCTGACGGTGATATTGTAATGTCTCAATTGAAAGAATGCCGACAATTTACCTATCTTTTTGCTTATTGCCGTATTAACGGTATGAAAGCTAGAAAAGCATATAAAATTCCTAATGAAAGTTTCGATAGAAATAATTGTGAGCATGAAATTTGCAGGCTTATTTACCTGTGTTTGCAAAAGCTTACGGGGATTACGCCTCCATGGGGGCTTATGACCGGAATAAGACCTGTAAAAAAAATGTCCGCTTTAATTGAAAACGGAATGAGCAAGGGACAGGCATTTAAAGCTTTAAAGAATAAGTATATGGTTTCGGACAGACGTCTTGAGCTTGCTTATATGACTGCTGTAAATCAAATGCCGCTTTTAAAACAAATAGATTCTGATACGGTAAGCCTTTATGTTTCTATACCTTTTTGTCCTTCCAGGTGCAGTTACTGTTCATTTGTTTCACATTCTATTGAAAGCGCCAGAAAACTGATACCTGATTACATAAGATTTCTCTGCCGTGAAATTGAAGTACTGGGAAAGATTATCAGAGACTTAAATCTTAAAATTGATACTGTATATTTCGGAGGGGGTACTCCAACGTCCGTTGAAGCGTCGCAGCTTGATATTATTATGAAAACTCTTTCTGAAAACATTGACGTTTCAAAAGTTAGAGAATATAATGTTGAGGCAGGACGTGCAGACACGATAACAATTGACAAACTGAAAGTAATTAAGGAAAACGGTGCGACAAGAATATCAGTAAATCCTCAAACCTTGAATGATGAGGTTTTAAAAATTATCGGACGCCGTCATACTGCTGAGGACACTATAAATGCTTTTTATTCTGCACGATCCTTAGGATTTGACAATATTAATATGGATTTGATTGCCGGTCTTCCCGGCGATTCTTTTGAAAGCTTCTGCAATACTCTTGATAAAGTAACGGAACTTGATCCCGAAAGCATTACAGTACATACCCTTACAATAAAACGTTCAGCAAAGTTATATGAGGAGAATATAAGTACATTTAAAAATAATCCGGCGTATGATATGGTAAACAGGAGTATAGATATTCTTCCGAAAAAAGGATATATGCCGTATTATCTCTACCGTCAGAAAAATACTCTTGAAAATCTGGAAAATATTGGATTTGCTAAGAAAGGCAAAGAGAGTCTTTATAATATATTTATAATGGATGAAACTCAGATCATTCTGGGCGCCGGTTGTGCAGCGTCAACCAAACTGATTGAGTCTGACGGTAAAATAACAAGGATTCACAACTATAAGTTTCCTTTTGAATATATAAACAGATTTGATGAGCTTATGAAGAAAAAGGAACTTATATACAAGATTATTAAACCATTGGAGAAAAATTGATTTATGGATAAAAATCAGATCGTAACACTTGAAATTACCGATATTACATCGGAGGGAAACGGAGTGGGCAGAGCAGACGGAATGGCAGTATTTATTCCGGAAACGGCTGTCGGTGATATTATAGAAGCCAGAATAGTAAAGGTTTTAAAAAATTATGCCTATGGAAAAGTGGAAAAAATAGTAAAACCGTCTGCTGACAGAATAGAAGTTGATTGTAAATATTTTCCTAAATGCGGAGGGTGTTCATTACGTCACATAAGTTATGACAGCGAGCTTAAAATTAAGGAAAAGTTTGTATATGACGCTTTTACAAGAATTGGTAATATTAATACTGAATTTTTACCTATTTTGGGATGTGATTTACCTGATAAATACAGGAATAAAGCACAGTATCCTGTAGGAACAGTAAATAATAAGCCGGTGTATGGTTTTTATGCTAAGAGAAGTCACCGTATTATATCCGGCAGTGAGTGCAAACTTCTTCCGGATATATTTGACCATATTGCCAGTGATGTTATAGAATTTGCTTTACAGAATAACATAAAAGGGTATGATGAAAATACAGGGAGAGGATTACTTCGTCATATTTTTATTAGACAAGGATTTCATTCAAAAGAAATAATGGTATGCTTTGTTGTTACTAAAGCATCAGCTATTAAATTTACAAGATTATGTGAAGTTCTTACAGAAAAATATCAGGACATAAAAAGTATAGTAATGAATATTAATCCTGAAAATACGAATGTGATTTTAGGTAAAAAAACTGTCACCTTATGGGGGAAAAACGAAATTCAGGATATAATGTGCGGTAATAAAATATATATTTCACCAGAAGCCTTTTATCAGGTGAATATTAATCAGGCAGAAAAATTGTATGCTGTTGCTGCAAATCTTGCCGACTTTAAAGGAAATGAAATTCTACTGGATCTTTATTGTGGGACCGGTACTATTGGTCTTTCAATGGCATCAAAAGTCAAAAAGCTTATCGGAGTGGAGATTATACCTCAGGCTGTTAAAAATGCCATGGAAAATGCACACAGCAGTAATATTTTTAATTCAGAATTTATTTGTTCGGATGCCGGCAAAGCGGCAGCAAAGCTTAAAGAATCCGGTATAATACCTGATATTATAATACTTGATCCACCTAGAAAGGGTTGTGATAATCTGACTCTGGATTCAGTATTGCAGATGAATCCGAAAAAAATTATTATGGTTTCTTGTAATCCGGCTACTGCCGCAAGAGATTGTTCATATCTTTGTCAAAATGGATATATCGCCGAAAAAATCCAGTCGGTTGATATGTTCCCTAGGACGATACATGTTGAGACGGTAGTAATGCTTTCCCACAAAAAACCCGATAGCATAATCAACGTAAAAGTGGAGTTTGGCGAGGGCGAGGGTAAAGTACCGCTTGATAATATCGCTAAGAGAGCCGCAGCGTACAAGCCGAAAGAGCGAGTGACCTATAAGATGATTAAGGAGTACATAGAAGCAAAATACGGCTTCAAAGTACATACCGCATACATCGCAGAGGTAAAGAGGGATTTAGGCTTGCCGATGTACGATGCTCCTAATGCGGTGGAAGAATTGAAACAGCCGAGGAAGCATCCGACACCAGAGAAAGTGGAAGCAATCAAAGATGCTTTGAAGTATTTTGAGATTATCTAAAATTATGAGCGTATCATTAGAAATAGTGGTACGCTTAATTTTATGAATTGCATATTTGAACCGCCTGCCCTCTCTTTATATAATGAAAGAAAAAGGACGGTGGTGTTTATGAGAGAAAAGACCAATCATCTATATGTGGATAACCAAGAAAGAAGCTTATTATTACATAGCCTTGTGGAGCTGAAAAATCAGCTTATACAACAGGGCAGATATACGGATTGTGTTGACGAGCTTATTTTTAAGGTCATAAATGCACCGACCAAGAGAATGAAAATTGAATATATCTAAGGCAGATTACGAAGCCGCTTATTCTTATTGAGTGTTAAGAGTAAGCGGCTTTTTTGCGTGTTGCAACGAGCCAAGCGGAAATGCTTGCATTTCCATTTGGCGACTGCCACGGTCAGCGAGATGCTAATTGAGCTGCGTTCTCTGCTACTGTTACATAGCCACCTTGACAAAGTGGCTAAATTTATGCGAAAGGAGGACGCACCTATGTCAAATTGCAAAGTGATTGCTTTAACCAACCAGAAAGGCGGTGTCGGCAAGACTACCACGGCGGTCAATCTGGGCGTAACTCTGGCACAGCAGGGTAAGAAAGTCCTGCTGATTGATGCCGATGCACAGGCAAATTTAACGATGTCGCTCGGTTACAGCCGACCAGACGATTTACCCAATACACTCTCAACCATTATGCAGGATATTATTGATGATAAATCCGTCGATGTTTCCAAAAGCATCATGCACCATGACGAGGGCGTTGACCTGCTCCCGTCCAACATTGAACTGTCGGGCTTAGAAGTAAGGCTGATTAACGCCATAAGCCGTGAAAGCGTGTTGAAAACCTGCATCAATGAGGTAAAAAAGAATTATGATACAGTCCTTATTGACTGTATGCCGAGTTTAGGGATGCTCACAATCAATGCACTTGCGGCGGCTGACAGCGTGGTTATCCCGACACAGCCTCATTATCTTTCTGCAAAGGGCTTAGAGCTGTTGCTTCGCTCCGTGTCTAAAGTCAAGCGGCAAATCAACCCCCATCTGCGGATTGACGGTATTTTAATGACGATGGTAATGCCACGCACAAATATTTCTAAGGAAATCACCGCTACGATGAAAAGTGCATATGGGCAGAGAATCAAGGTGTTTGATACCCAGATACCCCATTCCATCCGTGCAGTAGAAGCCACCGCAGAGGGGAAAAGCATTTTTGCCTACGACAAAGGCGGCAAGGTAGCCACAGCTTATGAGCAGTGCGGAAAGGAGGTAGCAGAGATTGGCGAGAAACAGAGAAAGCAAAATCGAGCTGACCGCATACGATGACCTCTTTGAAACAGACGAGAGCCGAGCAGAAGCGAATCTAAGCAAGATTAGGGACATTCCCATTTCAGAGATTGACGAGTTCCCAGACCATCCGTTCAAGGTTTTAATGGACGAAGATATGGAACAGCTTGTTGAGAGTGTCAGACGGAATGGAGTAATGACCCCTGCAACAGTTCGGCCCAAAGAGGACGGACGGTATGAGCTTATCAGCGGTCACAGGCGAAAAAAGGCGTGTGAGCTTGCGTGGCTTGAAACGCTGAAATGTGAGGTTAAGGAGTTGACCCGTGATGAAGCAATTATTGTCATGGTGGAAATCAACCTGCAACGCTCCATTATTCTGCCAAGTGAGAAAGCCTTTGCGTATAAGATGCGGCTTGAAGCCATGAACAGGCAGGGACAGCGAAGCGATTTAACTTCGTCCCCAGTGGGGACAAAGTTGCGGAGCGATGCCGAGCTTGCCGAAAAGGTTGGAGAGAGTCGCAATCAAATCCAGAGGTATATCCGCTTAACTGAGCTTGTACCCGAAATTTTGCAAATGGTTGACGACAGGCAGATTGCTTTCCGTCCTGCGGTGGAGATTTCCTATCTCTCCGAGGAACAGCAGTACACCCTGCTTGAAGCCATGAGCTACAACGATGCTACCCCGTCACTTGCACAGGCTATCAAAATGAAGAAGTTTATGCAGGAGGGAAAGCTGACGGACGAGGTTATCAGCTCCATCATGGAGGAGGAGAAGCCTAACCAGAGGGAAAAGCCTGCTTTCCGTGATGAACGGATAACTAAGCTCATCCCGAAGTCAATCCCCAGAGGACAGGAAACGGATTTTGTTGTAAAGGCGTTGGAGTTTTACAACCGCCATTTGCAGCGGAATAAGGCTCACGAAAGGTAAGCCACACACCGAGGGAAAAGTCTGTCCTCTGGGGGATAGCCATTTTTTCGGCTTCCCCCTCTCCACACCTCTCCCCCTTGATACTGCCAGTAACTATCCGAGAAAAGAAACACTTTAAGCTGTCCGTAAGGGGCAGCTTTTTTCGGTCAGTAAGGCAAAGCAACACAAAACAATAACAGGAGGTAACGATGAAAATCCGTAAATTATTCAAGAAAGCCGCTGCCCTTGCGTTGGCGGCGGTCACGGCATTGTCCGTAATGCCTGCGACAAATGCGTTTGCAGCGGGCGATATTGGTACGATTTCCTTTACCCACACCTATGACAGCAATGGGATAGCCATGAGGTACAATTCCAGTGCTGTCATTAACGGTTATACTTCGGGCGGTACGGGAAATTACAAGTACCGTATGTATGTAGACGGGGAAACGGCGTTCTGTATCCAGCCCGGCGTCCCCTTGAAAACAGGCAACACTCTGGCAAAGGCATCTTCCGACACATGGAACGCCCTTTCCTCTAACCAGAAAAAGGCGGTAGGGCTTGCCCTGCTCTATGGGTATCAGGGGAACAGCAGCGGCTTGTCTGGCACGGACGATGAGAAGTGGCTTGCCACACAGACCCTTGTATGGGAGTTCGTCACAGGCTGCCGTGAAGCCACAGGCTCCTATAAGCAGACAAGTACGACGGTTTACAGCCTGCATTTTGGCTCCAACTATGCGAACAGCGGCGCAAGGGAGGCTTATGACCAGATTGTTTCCCTGCTGACAGCGCATAACACCATCCCAAGTTTTATGTCGGGCAGTAAGAACGGAATTACAAAAGAGCTTGCCTATAAAGACGGGAAATACAGCATCACATTGACCGATGCAAACGGCGTGTTGTCCGACTATTCCTTTACAAGTTCCGACAGCAGCGTGACTGTATCCAAGTCTGGAAACAAGCTGACCATCACATCGGAAAAGGCGGTCAGCGGCTCTGTCCGTATCACGGCAACGAGGAACAACGTGCCGACAGTCAGCAGCAGCGCAAAGATGATTGCCTACGGCGACCCGAACCTGCAGGATGTTGTGACGGGCGTGGAAAATGCCGACACCGTGGCGGCGTATCTAAACATCGAAACGCCGACAGGCACGGTTGCCCTTAAAAAGACTTCCGAGGACGGCGTGGTTGAGGGCATCCAGTTCACTATCAAAGGCGATAACTTCAATAAGACCGTGAAAACGGATGCCAACGGCAATCTGACCGTGGAGGGCTTATTCCCCGGCACTTATACGGTCACAGAGCAGAGTATTGACCGCTATGAGCCGCAGCAGACCCACGTTGAGTGCGTGGTTTTGATGTCAGCATAAATTCTACTGCATAACCTAATGCATCACCAGCGGCTCCGCCTATGAGGCAACCGCGAAATCGGTCTATGTTTCGCATATTATTCACTCCTTCTTGCGCAAATGACTTCCTCATAAGCTTTGTAACTCTCTTCTGTTTTGATTAGTCAAAGTGTTTCAATTTACATTACTTTTATTATTATGATTTATTGGAGATGCGACCAAAGACATTCTTTGAAATAATCATTGAAATAAAGGTCTTCCCAGACATCACTACAATCTGGTGCAATTTCCTCCAAATCTTTCATCGAACAGATTGTTTTTAGTGGCGTAGATTTAAAACTACATATTGTTGTTTTCTTGTATAAATATGCGGTGGATGATATATAATCATTTCCATAAATAAATGTATCCACATCAAAACTGCATATGAGCTTTATTATCTGATCTGCAGAAAGATTAAAAATCATTCCGATACCTGTTCCGTCGTTCAAGCTGATATAGTTTCCATTTTCATCATTTACATATTGATTAAGTTTATCGGTATCATCATCGCAAACACTTACTAAAGCATAAGTCTGGATAACGCCTGATGTCCCACCGAAGATTCCGACTCTCAGCATGTTTTTTATTCGCTGCTTCAACACATCATTTTCCTTATAATCTAAATTCAAGACAAATACTTCCATTGGATAATCAGAAGAAATAACAGGTTGGGATGGGTCTATTTCAATTAAGTATTCGTTAAGAAAGCCATTGCTATTAAGTAATTCAATTATCCGCAACACTCTTCCATCTGGTTCATCTAAATCATCTCGAGCTTGATCGTAGCACTCAAACCATTCAAAATCGTTTTCAAAAACATCCGGCATTAGCCCATCTTTTTCAAGTTGCAAGCACAGCAAAAAAGTTGCATCACGTAAATCATCAGAACGGTTCTCAATTACAATTGAATTCTCAGATTGTTCAATGCTATAGTCATATTCCACACGGAGTCGATCAAACAGATAATTTCCTTTGACATTGAGTTGATGTATGAACTCATAATCGCCCATTGAGAATACCAAATCAGCAAGTTCAGCTGAGAATTCCTGCTCAATTTGCTCTTTTGAAATGATTAGCTCATTTTTATTAAAAAAGTCGATAAATCCAGGCGTGTCACAAATTGCTTGTAAAATACAGTTATACTGAGCAACCTGCTCTGTAAACTTGATTCTGACCGGATCTGTCTCTTTGCGTGTATAGACAGCCCAGCCCATATAATCTTGCATGAACTGAACGGGTTCTTTGATTTGCTTTATAGCATAGTCTTCTGGAATACTATCAAGTGGTTTGAGAAAAGCATAAATAGTGGTATTCTGCATAGTTGACCTCCTATTCCTTCTTGGAAGACTGTGATTCCTTCCATCGTTTGTATTCTTCTGGCATGCAAACGCCACATGGGCGGTAACCAGCTGCAATGGCAGTAGCTTCATCTGCAAAGAAAACACGGTGTTTGACATACTGACCTTGGGCGATGTAGCGCAAAGCTGATGGGCAATCGAGCCGTCCATAGATTTTGAGTTTGCGGTGGCCGCCCAAAGTACCGGGAGTATCAGATAGGTATTGCTTTCCGTCCACGCCAATCAATTTGTACTTCTTGCTTTCCATTATATCACATCCTATGTTCAATAATCTGAACAATAGTTAAGTCTGAGTTATTGCTATTAGTTATCCTAATCATGACATTTTGATAATCTCTCGTATTTCCATCAATGCAAATCCTAAAATGTTCTGCCCCTGCCATTGTGATGCATCAAAACGTTGAGTTTCGTTTAACCTAATGCCGCATGCCCATATCTTATCACTGTGAGCGCACTCAACAAGATAGGCATTCTTTGTATCGAGAAGCTGCTCTCTCAGATCAGCGTTCTGGCTGAACTTTGCTAGCAAACCTCGCATGGCGATTGCTTGTCTTGCTCCAGCCCAAACACCATTGATATAACCGGCACAGAGTTTGCCGAGCTTTTGCTGCTCAGAAGGATCATCCGTCAGTAGAACTTTCTTTGCCGTAGCATGATCTCCGAAAAGTATACACTTCTGATACATGATATACTGTTCCATTGATGAATAATGAATATTGTCAAGATCAAACGGTGATATGTACCAATTGCTCAAAAAGCCATATGGCTCTTGGGGCAAGTGAAAGAACACAGCATCGACTTGGCGTCCGGAAATCAGGAGATGATTGAATGAAAGGCTGCTACTTGAAGACTCCAATTCGTTCAAAATCTCAAGACCAGTGTCAATGATGCGTTTATCTAATACCGCAAAAACGATCTCCATACTATGAGCTGTGCTTTTCTCAAAATCAAGGCATGCTTGGACGGCCTGTTTCCATGCGTCTTTGAGCGGATAGCCGTAGATGCCAGCAGAGATCAAAGGAAAGCCAATAGAACGGCACCCGTTCTCAGCAGCAAGTTCCAGAGAACGTTTATAGGCATTGTACAGTGCCTGCGGCTCTCCATTCTGACCACCGCGCCAGATCGGACCAACTGCGTGGATGATATATTTTGCCTTCAGGTCAAAGCCGCTTGTAATAACGGCAGAACCTGTATCGCAGTGCTTGAGTACATCACAAGCCGCTTGTAGTTTATCATATCCAGCTGCGCTGAAGATCGCACCGCATACGCCACCGCCAGCTTGAAGATGCTCATTTGCTGCATTCACGATGGCATCTGTGGATAGTTCTGTAATACTGATCTGCTTTATGGTGATCATGATGAGATTCCTCCGTATTATTGTTTTCAAGCATTCTTTATTGTCCTTGTTTATCTTGCTTTTCTAGCCATTTCATCAAAAGAATAGGATCGTCTAACAGTTCTGAATCTATGTCCGCATATTCATACTCATCAAGATCATCTTCTGGATAATCATCTTCATATGGATCTTCGCCAAATGGATTTTGTTCTTGTTCTTCATCGTCAATATCGAGAAGTAAGAGTTCCAAATCAAGATTGTATTCACTTGTAACAGTAACTGTAATGTCATCCTGGTCAACATAGTCGTCACCATATTCTATTACGGCTCTATTCTTAATCTGACGGATTAATTCTTCTAGTTGCTCTTGCTCGACATCATGAATGTCATTCTCTTTAAAGTAATCGACAGGAAATAATTCTAAGGCCGCATAGTCATAACTATATGGATGAGTGTAGTACCAACGCGCACAGTTATAGACCAAATCAATGTAAAAATTCTTACTCGATTTGATACTAAAATTAGCAATATCAAGTTTATCTAATAAATCATCAAGTCCATCATACAAACTGAACCAGTCAGAAAGAATACTCTGATGGCCAAATCCACTCATCGATAGCATTACATAATCACTATGTTTGTAAAAAATAATAGAAACTTCACTTCCGAACGAAGTATGCAAAAAAGCATGCGTATCAGCAGCTAACTGGCTTCGCTCAGAAAGTGTCGTTGAAAGAACAACAGAATAAAATGGAATACTATTTTTTTCAGTTGGATCATCAAATGCATTTGATGGAATATCAAATAAATGAGATACGTACTCTATAGAATCTAACTGCTTTCTTTGATATGCTGTCAATAATAAATCTGTATCTGATTCTATGTATACAACTTGTTTTGGAGATTGATTGTGTGTTAATGGAAAGGAAGCAGTGGTAATCCCGGCGACACGGCACAATTCTAGTATGCGTTCATAGAATAGTTCATTGTCTAAGATCATTTCACCACCACTTCCTTTGGGGTCATTTCATAAGTTTTGCTAAGGCTTCATCATAGGAGAAGCCCTCATATTCACGCTTAAATGTAGTCATTACTTCGTAGACTCGTTCCATATAATCAATTCTATTAATGCATCCATCCGTAAACTGCTCATACATTAATTCAAGCCCACCACGAACATATTCGTGAAACAGCTCCATGCACTGTTGAGCTTCATCCTTTTTGCTTTCATCTGAATCATAGCGAAATGCGCGATCAACACGCTCTGAAGGTGTTAGCTCAACACTTTCATCTAATAACATAACCAATCGATAAAGGAATTCGCAGTTCGCATGTTCCGCTGAATAGGCATCCGCATATATTCTGGCACGATCTTTTGATTCTGTATCTTTTGGTGCTCGTTTGGAGTATAAAATCCCCCATACAGCTGCATTCATATAAACATCAATATACCGCTCTAGAAGCTTCGCTGAGCTCTTAGGAACATCTGCTTCGTCTTCTTTTGAATTTTTTACCGCCAGAAACTTCAGAAAAGTTGCATGTTTACCTGTTAATGTATAGTCTCTATCAAACATATCTAACCCTCCTTAATTCAAAACGGTATATGTTTCGGACTGCTTCTGCAGATGGTAGGTGGCCCCGATTTTACTTGCCATAACCGGCTGCGCATAATTCCAATCCTTCTGCATAACAAACATGATAACTTGTTCCGCAACCTCTGGAAGTACTTTCGAGATATTCGCAGTATGTGTTTCGTCTGCATTAGAAAAAGGAGCGTCCATGACGAGTGGATAAGGTTCAGTCGGAATAGGTATACCAGCCTCCCCACTGTCAGCTATAATTTTTTCTTTTGCAAGTGCAACAAGGCCCGCTATAAAAGCAAAGTTCTTAACACGATTTGAACCCTCTGATTCTCCTGCAGCAACTTCCTTGTCCGCAATAGTAGTTAAGAGAGAAACTTGATATCTCATATCAATGGCAACTCTACGATGTCCATGATACATACGCTCGAATATAGCATTAACTTTGTCTTCTAGCTGTTCCCTAATATCATGTTCCTTTTCTTTATACGTTGTCGCAAACCATTCTCTTACTGATTCTGCATAGGAAATCAATTCCATAATCTGCTTATTTTTTCCAGATACAGCTACTAAGCTATCATATAGTTTTTGACAACTATCTATGGTTTGCTTGTATGAGCCATCATCACGAATGAGCCTTTCTTTCTTTGCGTTTAGTTCACGGAGCCTCTTTTTGGTATCAAGAAGATCTGCTTCGTATTGAGCCATGTTTTCAGTATCTTTAATGCTCTCACTGATTCTTTGCAGATCGTCTTCCATATCCTGAATGCGATCCATAAGTCGGTGGATTTCTGCATATCTATTGGCAATACTGTCATATGTAGTATCAGCTGATCTTGAAAAACCAGATAGTTTATCTCGATAGTGTCGAACAGTATTTCCGATATTCTCTGGTGGAACATACGCTAATTCTTCCTTAAGGTGCTGGTAAGCATCATTTCCTTCAGTTATTTCAGCACCACATATACATCTACCTCGTCTTAGAAGTTCGAGAATGGTTGGGGCGGTTAAGTCAACGACGCCCTTGTCATCTACCTTTACCTCTTTCAAGAATTCGCTAGTTCTTCTAACAAGTGATTGAGAGAAAAATGCTAATGCTCCGTTACTAAACTCTTTAAAGAATAATGCGATTTTCTCTTCGAGATTAGCTTTTTCAGCAATAAGCAACTTTTCGAGTTTTTCCTTTTCATGCTGGAGTCTAGCAGATTCTTCATTATCTCGGAGAATAGTTTCTAACTGATCCTTCTTTGCTTCATAGCTGTTAATCTGAGAATTACATTCCTCAATTTGGGCGGAAATTGCGTCTCTTTTTTCTCTTGCAATACGAATGCGATTAAGCGCATCTTGTGCTCGAGAATCACCATCCAAATCCATACTCCCATAAAGACGTCCAATTACTGAAGTTTTCTTGGTTCTGTCGCCAAGATGATGTACTGCATTGTCTATGGGCGCAAGACCTAATAACCCTTTAACCGCTTCTGCAACATCCTTACGAGTGCTAATGCTACTAACACGTTCTGTATCAAAGAAGAAATACGTTGAAAGATCCTCTGGAAGAATGGTATTTATCATGTTTTTCACTTGTGATGCCTTAATTGCCTCCATCTCACCATTTTCCTGCTTATATGATACTTTTGGCAATGCTTCTCTTTCTCCAACAGCCTTACCTCTTTCAAAGAAGTAGTTCTGAGTACGGGAAATGACGTACTCTACATCTTGATGAATAACAGTGATTTCCACTTCAACAATCCGCTTGTCTCCCTCACGCATCTCAGATGCAATCTCCAGATTCAACAGCATATCCGGATTATGATCAAATTTCGCTACACCGTAGAAGCACCAATTGAATGCTTGGAGAAGTGTTGTTTTACCGAAAGTATTGTCACCAAGAATAACAGTAACATTCTGCTTGGGATCAACAGAGAAGGAAACACTAGTAGTACCTTTGAATTGACGAAAATTCTCCATTCGCAAAGTTTTAATTAACATGGCGTTCTCCTTAATACTTTTTTCCAGCTTCGTTGCTGATTATTTTTGTAATCGTTTCCACCATCTGGTCATTGTTTTTTTCTCTGGTTTTGAGATTTTTCATCTCTGCTTCGAGGATTTTAACCTTCATTGCGCTTAAGCGCTTTTCATCAAGTTCCTGTGGATTAGACTTCATCATATTCATCCTCCATTTCGGGAATAATATCGTATGCTTGCCGGATTTCACTTATAAGTTGATCTGATTCATATGGGTTCTCTGCAATGGAAGAAAAATCAACCATACGAGAAATCTCACGCTTTGCTAATGATCGCACCCCTTCAATTGTCTCTGCATCATATTGTGAAACACAATCGAGCGGAATTGGAAGGGTTATATAGTCGTAAATATGAGCGTACTGTTTCCCAGGTGAATTTCTTAAGACTCGACCGCGTCTTTGAACATATTCCTTTGGGTTAGTGCTGCTCGCCAGAATAAATGCTGTACTGATGTTAGGAATGTTAACACCTTCATCTAAGCATCGAATAGCTACTAATGCTTGTAAATGTTTTCCTTCCGCAAATTCTTCTTTAATTCGTTCTCGTTCGTCACTCTTTTCTTCAGATGTGAATTTACTTACTCTCATCCCAAGCTGATTACCTAACATATCAACGACAATGTCAATTTGTTTTGCTTCATCTTGGGAAGGATGTTTTTCACTATAGTCTGAATCATGAAGAGTAGTTGCCCCACAGTATACTAAAATATGTGATTGATCTTTGTATTCCTGAATATCATTGCGTAATGCATCCAGTTTACCGTTCGCACCTGCTACAAGACGGGCGCGTTTGATCAACAGCATTTTAGCATATTCGCTTAGTTCAATTTTGCCATCAGATAGAACATGACTGTTTTTTCTGATTTTCACAGTCAAGTCCATGTATTCTTGAAGTTCTGTTTCATTAAGAGCAACAACAGAAGGATGATAATAATACGGAGTCAACATATGGCTATCAATCGCTTCTTGGAGCGTATATGTTATACACTTCTCGCCAAAATAATCGTATAGCTTTTGCGTTCCTTCCGGATCACCGTGACGATCAATGGTAGCAGATAAAGCCAAACGATATGGGAAATGCTGAAGCAGAGAGCGACTTAGTTTCTCTGCACCAAAATTATGGGCTTCATCAACAACAATAACAACGTTCCCTTGAAGTTTTATCATCTGCTGCTGAACGTCGTCTAAAGAAAATGTTGCATTAGTACAAAGCATACAAAAGTGTTTTTTTACACCAAGATTGAAACTTGTAACTGCATTCTTGAGACGATCTCGCCAGTTCTTTTGGGACGATGCTGAATAGCATATTATAGGCTTCATGCCAAAAGCTTCGACATCTTCTTTCCACTGTTCCACAAGATGTTGGTATGGGCAAATGATTATAACGGCAAGATTTCTTTCTATTGCTTTATATAAATGGGCAATTGCGGCTAGAGCGGTATATGTCTTTCCTGCGCCAGTAGCCATATCAAATATTCCCTGATAGTTATGCTGTTCCCAGTTTAGAATAGCTTTTTCTTGATAAGGGCGCATATGAACAGTAGTCGGAACATGCGGGCCTTCTACATTAACAGATACTTCGTTAACCACTGGGGCGTCGAATTCCTCTATAGCAGACTTTATGGTATCAGTACGGCGATATCTTGTCAATAATTCTTCTGAAATCTCGGGGAAACTCATTACTTTTATACCAGGTTCATAATCGTTCCACATAGCAGTAAATGCCGATTGTTTACTAAGAACACGATCTGCATCATGACTCCATGAAGTGAAAACATCAAACGCTTCGTAATTAATCTTAAAAGCAGTTTCACTTTCATTCATTGATCCAGAGAATGCAATGACATTATCTTCCTTATCAATCATTAAGCCTAGTTTCTCGTGAAATAAGCCAATCTCTCCCTCTTCATCCATAAATGCAATTCGAATTTCGAGTTTCCCCGCTGCGATTAGATTACAAAGGAGATTAAGACGTAGTTCTTCAAATCTTCCTTTAGGCTCTTGTAATTCTCTAAGAAGTGCTTCTTTTATAACGTCATCTTTTTTTCTTAGCCCCTCATTTATAGCTATAATATCTTCTTCGGATAATCGTGGCGAAGCTATTATTTGAATTTGACCGTCATTTTTTAATAATCCCTTGATACCAAGTGCAATTGCCGACAAAGCAGATGAAGAAAAAAAGCCAACTGCTCGTTTATACATTACAGCTTCATTTAATACGGGAGTGTAAAAATCATTAACAACATCATCAAGTCGTGATCTATATTCAGGCTTGAGGGTGAGATCCAGGAAACTCATAATTTCACCACCTAACTATTCTCATAAATATATTGTAATGCATGATCTAACATACTGAAATCTTCATCCGAGTTAAAATACCCCACACTGAATCGAACCGTTCCGGCAGGGAATGTATTAATAAATCGATGTGCGTAAGGAGCGCAATGCAGTCCGCTGCGAAATGCGATATGCTGCTCACTCAGAACCTGTCCAATCTCATCGCTGCTATACCGATCAAATAAGCAAGAAACTAAGCCTATTTGCTTTTCAGCGTGTAATATACGAATATTGTCGTACTGAGTTAGAAGTTCTATTAAGCGCCTTTTATTTTCTTGCTCCCGATCATATACATTGGAGATTCCCGTTTCAAGAAGCCATTTTACAGAGGCATTTAATCCAGCTATTGCGATAGAACTGTGACTTCCCGCTTCAAAACGCTCAGGCGAGGTGATCGGCATATCCTGATTAGCCGATTCAATTCCTGTCCCTCCATAAATCAGCGGAGGAAGTTGCTCTGGATATTGGCAGATAAAACCTGATATTCCCAGTGGACCATATAGTGTTTTATGACCGGCGAATACTACGTAATCATAATCAGAACTGCTAATATCCGTATCGATCAATCCTGCCGTTTGACACATGTCTGCTACTGTTACTGCGCCATGCTGTTTAGCAAGCGAGAATAATTCTCGAATCGGTGCCACAGCGCCGGTAACATTGCTTGCATGACTTATGACCACACAGTGCGGTGGTTCTTCCTGAAATTGCTGCTGGATTGCTTTCATGTCGTAGCAGAGGATATCTGGATTAACCACCAACTGTATAACATTGATTTTCTTCTCTTGAGAGAGATGATGCAGCGTTCTGGTAACCGCATTATGCTCAAAGGGAGAAATATAGACCGTGCTTCCCTCCGGAATAATATGTGAAGTCAGGATGATATTGAGAGCTTCTGTTGCTGTATTGGTAAATACTACTTTCTTATTTGTGCAGTGAAAAAGCTGTAATAGTAATTCTCTTGTTTCATCAGCTACGAATGAAGCTCTTGCGGACAACAAATGTTGTCCGCGCCCCATACTTACACCATAATTACGAGCACAGTCATCCATCGCCTGATATACTGTCTCTGGCTTTGGAAATGAAGTGGCTGCATTATCAAAATAAGCTATGTGTTCCTGCACTATAATCCCTCACATTAGCACAAGCTCTCTAATATTTCAAATAGAACTTGTCGTTTTTCTTGCTCGGAGATGGATTGACCCATATCCGAAATTGCTCCTGTAATATCTCTGTAGAGTAATTCAGCTCTTCTGCTATACTCAACACGGTCAAAGCTCTTGATTTCCTCTTCACCGTTTTCATTTACAGTGACGATTTTATACTGCTTTCCTTTTATCTCCTGTCGCTGATCAGCGGTTGAATCAAAGTCCTCTACTGTTTCTTTAAACTGCTGCAAGGAGGTTATGAATTGTTCGAGGATAGAGTTATTCCAATCATCAAGTCGCAGGCCTGTAACAGCTTTTGATATCCTCTCTGCAAACATAACCTCATCATTTGTTATCGTTGAAATAAGTTTTAATATCGCATTTTCATTATTGGCAAAAAGATTCTGCATGGTGCTTTTTTCCAAACTCTCATACCATTCGGTAAGAAGAGTTTTCAAGGACATTCCACCAGTGGCTCCAAATATATTTCCTATTTCACGGATAATGCGCTTAATCAGTTCATCCTTTGCCTGATCAAGTTCTTGCTTGCAGCTTATAATTTGATCAGATACTGTTTCACATGCAAGTGGTTCCTCAAACGCATTTGGTATTTGAAGAATCAAAAAATCTCTTGCATTACTTTTAGTTGCTTTCAGTAGCTGAAAGAAAGTTTTATGCTTTTTGGAAATGGATTTATCGTTTGAGTATCTTTTTTGCATTTCTCTTGCACATTTTGGCAAAGCGAGATACCAGCGATCAATAGCACTCACAATATAAGAGAAGCTATTTAGCGCACGTTCTTTCTCAACAATATGATCTGCGAAGAGCTCGTCTAAAGCGGACAAATAGTCTTTTTTGTCCTGGTCCCAGTCTTCCATAAGGACAGAAAAGATCTCCGGCTTTTCATTGATGCTGTTCAAAGTGTCAGAATTGATTTTTACCTCCACGCCGTTAGACTTTATGATCAAGTCTTTTTTCATTTCATGGAGGACAACTGCGATATAGACTGGAATCGCACCCTTCTTCATGCCGATACCATGCTGATGGTCTACAAGCTGAGTATAAAGTTCTCCCAGAGATCGTTCTCCTTTAGTAGCGGTTGATTGGAAGAAAACGCGAATCACATCAAGTACATACCGAATGCTTTCTTCTGCGTTTTCTGCTGAGAATAACACTTTACTTTCATTTTGCTGCAATACCCCTGTTTGTATCAAGGTGCTTCGCATGAAAGAAACATCCTGACCTGTACCAGTCAGCCCGAGATTTGGCTGTATTTCATTATTCTCCAGAATTGCAGTTGTCAGTTTAGAACGGTTTGTTACAGCTACTCCCGGAAGTTTGTCTTTGTTGATGCTCTCATTGTTGACGATAGGTGTATGCGGATACACCTGGTCGCATATATCAGAAAGTAATTCTGTTAACTTAGATTTTCTAGTAATATGATATGCATTTGCTCCATAATAATAAATCGCATGACCTAGTTCTGGCTTTGTATACTGAGCAATAAATTGGAAGATAACCGTTTCGAGGTCATCTGTTATCATATCGAACTCACTGTGCAGAACAGCGTCCTCATATCCGCAATTGTCGCGTAGCTCTTTCGCCGCCAAATAACGGTAAACCGAATCTCGGATGGTGCTATATGTAGTCGGAACAATAACAATGCTTCGACTATCGGAAATCTGAAATTTAGCTTCTTTTAAAGCCTTCCTGAGATCACTTTCAGATTCAAAAATAACTGCATAAACACAACCACTTGCTCCTGTTTTCGTTTCTGGGAGCATATTTTTCCGCAAGTTCTGGTATCTAATGAACTTGAATTCAAAATAACGTGTGATACACTTTTCTTCGTTATGCTTGACGGGATAAAGGAAGCTGTTTCCTGCGCACATATTCAGTGCGGACTCAAAATCAAAAGCCTCCCGAAGCTGAGTTACCTTGTTATCAAGAACATAATTGATATCCGTTCCACTGGATTCCTTCAAGCACAAGAAGTTCGTGCTATTCTTTCTGTATACAATATACTTCTGATTGATCAGCTCATTTATTTTCTGAGTGATCTCTTTTCTGTCGTATGAAACACAGTAGATATTGCAGATTGTTTCAATGGTTGGCGCTACGCGTTCGAACTGCTGAACACAATAAATGATTGCAATCGTTTTAATTATTTTGGAATCCAAACTATCTTCATCGACCTGATTCAATAAACGGGCAGCAAGAATGTAGATTTTGTGTAGTTCAGAAGATTTGAGTTCTTTTCGGAGTTCCAACTCAAAGTAATCAAACAACCGGTCGGGAGTAACGATTGGAAAATCGTCTTCATTTCCTAAAACAAACTCTTTTAGCGTGTTCTTTTGATTGGACGTGAGGAAAGTGAAGAGTGTTCTTTCATTCTGTGCGATTCGCTCAGATAAGCGCGGAAGCAAAAATGTCGTTACGGGATGAAGAGGATAGCATTCGTTAACCACAAGTTCATCTTTGCCTGAAAGATAATTATCCTGCTTGGCTGTTTGAAGCAACTCGGAAAATACCGCTTCATACTGCTTTTGGTAATCTGACCATGCCTTCTTCTTATTTATCGTTGAAGAAATGATCTCGTACATCTGATGAAAATTATTACTCAGTACAAGATGCTCGAAACGACCAGAGATTCCGCGCCATCCATCGACCTTATCTTTCGGTAAGCCATCGTCGATATAGTTGGCAATATCCTTATGGCAAATGAGCATTAAATGGAGCTGCTGACTTGATTCACGATTACATTTTTCGGCAAAGTCCTGAAGCAGTTTCATTTCGCTTTCAGTAGTATGGGAGATACTTGTCTCCAGGTATTTGCCGAATTCATCATAGACGACATACATACCGCTGTAGCCCTTAGCCTTCAGAGCAGTATTTACCTTATCATATACATCAACTACATTTGCATTCACAAACGGATTGAAAATGCTTCCAGCTGTTAGTTGTGGATGCAGCTCTACGAATGACTGATATGCTTCTTCATCATTTGTGGTCAGTTTACGGATAAATTGATCTACTTCCAAGTTTAGCATCGAGGAAAATCTCTGAAAAGTATCAGGATATTCTGTCCTCCAGCGTTCAATCGTTTGAACAGCAGCGGAGAAATGGGTCTCGGGCATGATATCATCTAATTCATAATTATGCAGTGCCTGCTGTAATGCTTGTAAAAACGAATGAGAAAGATTGCCACTGTTTCCGTTGATAATAACAGGCAGCAGTCTTTTTTTACTGGATATGTAGTTTTCAATTCTCTGAGCACTCTCGGAGTCGAGCTTGCGAATCTTTTTAATCAGTTTTTTGAATTTATCAGAATCCTTATTGTAGAGTACAGCCAGTGAAACTAATACAATGTGCGATTTGCCTCTTCCGTATGCTCCAGTCAGGATTTTTGCTCGTTCAATACGTCCGTTATCTGTATTCTCAAGTATGCTGTTTATCACACTCAAAGCCGACGATGTCGGAATAAATCCAGAGATCTTCGATTCATCATTAAAGTCATATTCAATATTGACAGATGATTGAAATCCTGACGCTATACTAATTATATCTTTCAGCATACTTTTACCTCTGGTTTCCGTTTAATTCACTATAGTACTGTTTTACACATTCCTCCGGAGTCAAATCAGTCGAGATCCGAATCACATCGAGTCCGGCAGTGCGCACTACCTTGATGTAGCCGGCGCTTTCAAGCTGATAAAGAATGTGCAGCAGACTAAGCGTGTCAAGCAGAAAGATCTTCCCGATACTGTTAGTTGAATTTTGAAGGAGCGATATCTTTACTTCCTTCTGCTCGCCAATTTGCTTGAGAATCGCATATAAAGCAATCAAATCTGGAATATTCTCGTTTTTTGGTGTGCATTTCCTATAAATGCGATTTCCTTGTGTCGTTGCAACATAACTAATAAGTCCAAGCTCTGTCAATGGACATTCGATATTGTTTTCTGGATCAATATCATCACCGGAGTTTCTTTTGCCCGAATAATAAGTGTTAATAATACATTTAAAGTCATCACTGATTGCTCTGGAACTCGGCATAGTTTCGCCGTCCTGCATAGTAATGAACTTTCGAAGTGATTTATAAAAATCGTCTTCCGAAAACTCCTGCATTTGAAATTCATTAAAGAAAAGATACCATGAAGTTGCGTCTTCAAAATTTGTAGCGAGCCCATAGTGAACAAGCCAGAGAGAACCTGTTTCTTCAAAATAAGGATCGTTGTTGTATATGATTTCACCAATCGTTGTAAGGGATTGTGTCCGCTTCCCGGAATTGGGTTCGACTGTTAATCCAGTTGCTTGGAGCCAGTAACGCAGTGATTTCACCATATTCGCACCAATGCCAAGAACATCCATTGGGTTATTATCTTTGCTAATAAAAACATCCGGAGCTTTTTCAATATTACGAAGCCCCTTATTCAGCCAACCTTTACGAATGGCGAAAGTATCATGCGCTCTGAATTTCATTTCTTCGATCCTTCTTTGGTTTTTAAGTATTTATCCATCATGCATCCTCCATCAAGATACTTTGCAGTCACACACATCTTACAGCGTTTGCATTTTGTTTCGTCAATATGATAAGAGTCCCCGATAATGGAGATTGCTCCGAATCTGCAAAGAGATTCGCATTTCAAGCACTTCCTGCAGGCATTGAATTTTCTGACCTGATAACCGACCATTCGCTGCAGGTCATCGTGACTTGCAACATTCATTGTTTTAACTTTGACTGAAAACTCATAGTCCGCTTGCTGAAAAGGTTGTACCGAAAGAATCGGCACATTTGTACGAGCATCAAGAACTATGACCTCGTGAACAAGTTTGCGTCCTAATTCCTTTGATACGATACCGAAAGGAGTCAGCATGTTCAAGAATTCATCATCCATTGGTCTGTTGAGTCGATATATTTTAGCATGTTCTTCCGAAGTACAGTTTGTGAACCGTATCTTGACATCCTCTGCTGCCTTGACACCGTTTCCGCCTTGCCGTGCCTTCCATTTGCCAGTATCGACATACACTTCCGGGTCTGGCTTTCCGATTCGAACGGCAAACTGAATAAGGAAATCACGCCACTTCTTATACTTTTCGGGCATATAAATCGAGGATAGGAATTGCGCTCTTAAATTATTATTTGGGCAGCACCAACATCCAACGCGGTCATAACCTAGCCGATACGCTTCATTGAAATCAATTTGCTCTGTTAAAATGTACAGCCAGATATCAATATCCTTCCAATAAAAAATAGGGGTTGCTACGGTCTGTTTCTGAATTTTGACAGATTCCGCATCATCCTCAACTCTATTATACTTGCTTCGAGCCGTTGATTCATCTCGCCGGATTCCGTAGAAAGTCAGGATTTTTGTGTCTCTATAATATCTTGTAAGGACACGAGTAATTGGTCCTGTTTTGAACATTGAACAGCACCAGCGCATCATTCTAGCAGGCGGCCCTATATCCTCACATACAGACATAAAGTCTTGCTCATTGTTTTTGGCAGTCTTAAAAATAGCCAAAGGATGATTATCTCTAAAACGATTTGCATACGCTATCGTCAACGGGAACTCCAATGTTGTATTTCCGAATATATGAACAAGACTCGGGTTTTGAAGTGCTTTTGTAACCAGGTCAGCAGTAACCGTTGAGTCTTTTCCGCCAGAAAACGAAAGAACTATGTTCTCTATTGGGAACTTAGATGCCTGTTCCTGTATGAACTGATGCGCCTCGTTTACGATTTCGTGAAAGCGAGTTGAGTTTGCACGGATAAAACGTTCTATAAATTGTTTGAAAACATCGTATTGGTTCTGATCATGGTATTCCTGCAACTTTGACAATAAATATTCCGGAGTGTATTTTGAATACATTTTTGATGTCAATGAAACGGATTTTCCGTTTATATAGTAACGGCTATTATTTGCCCACACGGAGCAATCCTTATATACTAATGGCTTATCGAGCATAAGCTCTAATAATAAGCGTTCTTCTGGAAAGACTACACGAATATCTGCAGCGAGGTATTTTGCCTTGCCATTACAAAGTGGGCATCGTTCTTTATCTGCATCATTTCGGTTACGAATAATCGGTGTCTTGCATTCGGCACACCAGAATACATCCGTCGGAACAACTGCATCGGTTTTACTTCCGCACAGTTCACAAATATCCAAGTGTGTTTCATGCTGACAGTTTTCACACCACATTATTTTTCACCACCAATCTTCTTATTCTTCCTGTGTTATCGCAGAACGTACCCATGATGCATACGCTTCTTTTACATCTACAGGAGATACAATCTCCATTTGATTAGGAAACTGCGTAAGCCAGCCCCAAAAAGTGGGACTAATCTGTACTTCTACAGAAGCCATATAACTTGCGCCTGACTTCTTTATGCTGATTTCCCCTCCAAACTTATTAAACATTACACCGATAAGACTCTCATCAAAGGAAAGCCGAACTTTCCGCATCTTTCCACCATACATCTTAAATACTTGCCTTGGATAATTGGCAATCGCTTTTGAAGCCTTCTTTGCATCCTTGGAAATATCTTCATCAGTTTCGGAAATATCGGTAATACGGTCAACTCTGAATACTTTTACGTTATTTTCGTATTCTGGTTCTGGGCGATAACACATCAGATAATAGTTGCCATCGTCACAAATCATAGCAAGAGGTTCTTCTTTATAAAGCTGATTATTATGACGAAAGACGCGCTCACCGGAAGCATTTAGATCAAAATAATGAAATGCAACACGATGCTCGTGTTCGATAGCACGTTCAAGGCATTCTGTAATGATATAAATATCAGCATTTGTATGTTTTACAACGTGAAATCTGACGGCGTTACGCATTAATAAGTGCGTAGATTCACTACCTCCTAGGGAAGCAATTTTATTTAAAAGCTCTTCTGTTTTATCTTTAGGTATGAACTTTGAGTTCTGTATTGCATCCATGATGATTTTCAATTCAGGTAGATCAAATTTTCGTTCCTGAACCCAATAAACCATGTCATGCCCACGACGACGGTTCAAAATAGAGTAGCCATTACTCTGCATCGCATCAATGTCTCCATAAATGGTGCGCCTATCGCATTTGATGCCGAGATGACTCAGTTCCGTAATGATATCCTGAGTACTGAGCGGATGTTGCTCATCTGACTTCCAGTTCAGTATTTCCCAAATTTTTAACAATTTGATTTTCTGCACTTTGGTGTCCGCCATAAGCTCACCTCCATCATGGTTTTATACATAATCCATTATATCACAGTAGGCGAATTTTGTCAACCCGTGCAGAGTACAATTTTGCTGACTTCGGAGCTGCTATATACAAAAAAGCGCACAATGTGATTGCTCATAAACCACATTGTGCAGATGAAAATATATCCTGAATCCGCAAAACTCAGTTCAAAAAACAGCAACGCCACCCCAACAGTTATGTTCATCATAAAAACGCATGTGAAAGGTCGATCATCAAAGCCCAAAGGGCACATACCAGAGCAAAAAGGGCATAGAAATCCGTTAAAAAGTCAGATTTCAAAAAATCAGGCTTCAGCCGTTATGGCTGTTTCTGGAGTTGTTTCCGGCTACTGAATTTTTTTCGTAGCCCAGATGCTCATCCATTTCTGCTTCCAGCATCTGTTCAATTGTTCCGGCAAACAGACGCTTCAATTTGTTCTGAATATCCCCTGTGCTCTGGCAGTCTGCCATCAGATACTTTACCAGTTCCATTTCCTTCTCGCTTAATCCATGATTTCTGTTTCTCATGCCAATTTACCTCCACTTTCTTTTGTGGCTATTATTGGCATTTACACAGTTGGATATTCAGACACAAAATGTACAAATCAGGATTCATTTGCTGTGAATCATCTTCTCATAGCGCTTGCAATATAATGCATTAGTTTACGATGTGCTTTTGATAAAATTTGCTCGATACGTAAATTACTGAATCCGACCAGTCTTGCAATAGAGCTCATTGAGTGCCTGTCCCATAAATACATATACAGAATATCTCTTTCCGTCTTAGTCAGCCTGTTCAGGCTTTCCTCGATGGCATTTCTATCGAACGGATACTTTGTACCGGAATAGTCATACACACGCCGGAGATATTCCGTAGGCTGAAAAGCTACAGATTCAAGCGCATCAAACACCTTGTGATATATCACCTGATTCGGATAGTATTTGTATTCCGCAAATATGTCAATACCTCTCTGGTAAAAATGTCCCAGTATAGCTGCCGCACAGCCTGCACTTTTGCTCTGACCGTATTCGCACTGACAAATGATATTCATGCCGTCACGATAAGCCTTGTTGATAAACTCCGCAAGTTCAGGAGCTTCGGGAAAATAAGTATCGTATGTATAACCCTTTTCGGCGAGAGAGTCAAGGTCGTCAGCTTCACAGTAAAAGACCGTATCACAGACACTGCTGTAATCAACAGGTGAGTAGTCCTCATCGATACGCTTTACCGCAGGATCGCAAAAGCTGATAACAGCAGTGTTCTTCGGAAACTTACCGTCTGCAATAACAGACTCGATTTCTTTTCTTGAATAAACAGATACTTTCATATATACCTCCAATCATGAATCAAAACGCCAATTCTTCTTATTCTTTTTGATAAAGAGTTCAGAAACCTTCATATTCCTGATATTGCTCGCAGAATTTATTAAAATTCTCATCAAACTCATCAATTTTGATTTCGATACAATTGCTTGTTCCTGCACAATGCGGCAATGGAATGTAAAGAACGCCGTCGCTGTAGAAGCCGCCTCCGTATATATGAATATCGTATGTTGATATGGTATAGAGCAATGCTTTTGTGAATAAAATACAAGTCTGGCATTCCCATTCCTCTAATGGCGTTTCATAAAGCAATAGGTTCAGGATATCATTCAGATTGTTTATTAGTTGAATGTCTTTACGATCTACATCAAAAAATCCAATGTATCTTTTGAAGTATTTCCACATATTTTTATAATACATTTTAAAATTATCGAGATCAAAGTAATCCACCAGATTTTCGCCGTCTTATAAGAGAGTCACGTATTTCGGCTCGTTCATTATCAGACGGAAACTAGGTATGGATATATACCCGTTTGATAACAGCAAAATCTCCCAAAATAAACGTATAACCAGACGGTCACACATTCCACGGTCAGCTTCCTTTTGGAAAGATGTCATCATGAACCGCTTTTTGGATTCGTAGAACGAGTTAAATATCAGGATCAATCCATTCTGGATGGTTTCCTTGCCTGCAAGCTCCTAAATATCGTCCACCCAAAGAACATCTGCCTGTAACTATTTCTCACGGAACTGCTCCACCGTACCGCCGCTTTGGAGAATGTTCGTCAGTAAAGACTTCATCTCAGCTGCTGTTGTGAGGATAACGGTCTGCTCAGATTGATTCTATTCGATCGCATTTTTGACTGCATACAGAAGATGTGTCTTGCCGGTCGCAGTCCCGTCAAATAATGCTACTGGTTTGGCATCGGCATTTTCGGCAAATTTTTTTGCTAACTCAAAAGCTTTGATGTTGGCTTTGGTGACCTCAAAGCTGTCGAACGAATACTGTTTTCCTCAACCATAACCCTGATAAATCCTGTCGCTATTTATTGTATAAACAGGACTGCCGGAACCGTAACCTTGATAAACTTTCATAACGTACCTCCAAGTATAAGAACAGCTATACCATGATGTCCATAAAAAACACCTGTAATAAAAATCATAACATCAGTTCCTAATGCGCTTCATTATTTGATTGTAATCTTTTGAAATCAAGATGACAAGACAATGGCATGCTCTCTGATATATGCATCTGCTTTGTCGGCATATTGTTTCATTGCTTCAATTGCATCAATGATACGCTTTACGGTTTCCTCAGCAGCCTGCTTTTGCTGAAATCACATTCAATATCTTTCGACTTATAAAGGGGATTCCCGGTACCGTGTTCCTTTTCATCGGAAATACCAAATAGGTTCCGAATTTCAGGAGCGATCTCTCCGTTCACTTTTTCAAGATGTGCTTCTAATCCGAGGATGCCCTTTTTGATGAAATCTCCTTCCCAAAGCAGTTCAAAGTGAAAACCAATATCCTTCCATTTTTCGTTTCTTACGATCTGCCAGAAAGTTTTATTTAATGGATCACCGATAGGAATAAGTCTTTTTGCTTCAAGCTGCTCTCTGACCCATTCAACCATTTTTCCAGCCTCAGCTTTATAAATTTCTTCAATCGAATGTATTTTGTCGGAATAGATCGAGAATAGCTTGGCATTCTCTGACATCTCAGGGTAAACTTCATTGCTCAAATACAAACACTCCTTTATATACAATTTGAATTGTTCTAACATCATTCCTTCAAACGAGTCGGGACAAGCAGAAAAATCTGTACAGCATAATTCGTCATATAATTGCGTATATGTAAAATTGTGAAAAAAATCTGATGCTGATTTGTTTTGTACCGGATGCAGATAGATGCCGATACATTCTTCTTTATTCTGAGCGTGTGAGAGTTTTTTCATACTATTTTGGTAATCGGCTGTTTGTTTTTCCTGTTCGCCGGACCATATTTTATTTTCAATACCGACAAGCCTGTGCTTGGTAAAGATCAAAATATCTATTCTGCGTCCGGTATCAAAAACATATTCCGTGTATACTTTTTCAATATCATTTTCTTTGGTGCTATACTAAAAAAGTGGACAGCAAAAAGCGAAAGATGGTATAATAATAAAAAAAGGAGAGAAACACATGGAAAACACTAAGTATACAGAGGAATTCAAGCAAAGCATAGTAAGCTTGTATGAATCCGGAAAAA